>ERZ773177.964-NODE-964-length-14592-cov-2.81413_pt1 | contig 14592 bp, 16 predicted proteins | sample MGYA00580534_ERZ773177 | MGnify/ENA primary metagenome ERZ773177 (study PRJEB29015, sample SAMEA2737872) | human gut metagenome | biome: human gut; feature: human-associated habitat; material: faeces | place: China | collected 2012 ...
AGGCCGCCATCGGGTGACCTGCAAGAACGCACATTGCGAAGCCTGCGAGCAGGAGCGTCATGCGGGTTTCGACTTTCTTAATGATGGCTACGATTGCCAGAATGATTAAGGCAATCGCGCTGATGATTTGCCAAGACATTTTTTTTCCTTGAAGTTATGAGGTTTGGTGTTGACTTCATGTAGAAGTATTAATTTTTTATGTCTCTGCGTTAATACCAATCTAATGAATCATTAATTGCTAAAAATAGAATTAATTCCCGTAGAATCCTCTAGAACAATCCCTAACTTATTATTTTTTAAAGAATTTAAATTGCTAAAATTGCAATTAATCTCATCTCTTCGAGCAATTAGATATGACGGCGCGTACCAATGATCTCGAGTGCTGGAAACTTTTCTGCCTGGTTGTCGAAAAACAAGGATTAAACGCTGCGGCAGATTTTGCGGATATCGAACCTTCACGACTGAGCCGAGTAATCAACTCATTAGAAGCTGAGTTAGGCAGTCCGCTGCTGGTACACAATCGAAGGCCGCTGCAGACAACAAGTTTCGGGGATCAGGCCTATGCAATGGCCAAAGCACTTCTTGCTCAGCACGCACTGATGCTCGAAACTCTGAAAGACGACAAAGATCGCATGGAAGGCTTGATCACGCTTGCCATCCCTGCTGGTATCGGACCTCTTTTTGTGACGCCTCAGCTTCTTGAATTCCAGCAGATCTTCCCGAAAATAGAATTTGAGCTCATCACACTCACATCTAAAGCCGAAGAAGTGTTCTACAACCATCCCGAAAAAGTCGTTCATGTTTCCATCGGCTACGGAGTTCCGGGAACCGGCGACATTGTTTCCCGCTACTCCGGAAAAATGGAATTCATACCCTGCTGCTCACCAAGTTATATTAAAAAGCACGGCCATATCGTCGATCCCTCCGAATGCGCTGTACATACGGGCCTCTCTTACACGGGCGGCACGCGAACAAAAACGCAGGAACTGCAGAACGGCGGTGTTGTAAAACAGCTGAAATGGAAGAAGAGCTTGTCGTTCCAGTCTCTAAGCGACCTCAAGAACGCCTGTCTGCTCGGCGCCGGCATTGCCGGGGACATTCCCTTGATTCACTGCATTGATGAACTGGAAGAAGGAAAACTTGTAAATGTGCTTCGCGGCTGGAAGCGGCCGGCCGCAGGCTGCTACCTTTATTCCACCAAGCATTTTGTTGAGTACCGGCGCGTCAAAACGTTCCTCGATTGGATGGCAGAAAAGCACCGAGAAATTCTCGAGCAAATCGACAATCGATTCGGACAGCTGGCCTAAAAACAGAGAAGCTCGTTAACTTCCAGGCGTTTTCCAGTACTCCGGCGACACTGGAAAAGCGTCTTTCTCAACTTCTCCCATTCAAAAATTTTGCCGAGGTTCTTCCAAAACTACGGACCTTTACTACCCTGCCAAAACCAAGCAAGTAATAGGCCTCCGTTTGGTAAAATTTGAGATTGTCTTTTTATAGCTTTAAGGACTCTTTTAAATGTCAGGACATTCCAAGTGGGCCAATATTCAACATAGAAAAGGCCGTCAGGATGCAAAGCGCTCCAATCTCTGGACCAAAGTCATTCGTGAAATCATCGTCGCAGCTCGTTTAGGCGGCGGAGACCCGGACATGAATCCGCGTCTGAGACTCTCTCTCTTAAAAGCACGTGCAGCCAACGTGCCTAAAGACACCGTTAAAAATGCCATTCTGAAAGGTACCGGTCAGCTCGAAGGCGCCAACTACGAAGAAATCCGTTATGAAGGCTACGGCGTCGGCGGTGCCGCTCTGATCATCGACTGCACTACGGACAACCGCACACGTACCGTTGCAGACGTTCGCCACATTCTTTCTAAGAACGGCGGAAACCTCGGAACCGACGGCAGCGTTTCCTTCATGTTCAAGCACTGCGGCTATTTCCTCTTTGCCCCGGGACTGAAAGAGGACGATGTTATGGAAGTCGCTCTGGACAACGGCGCTGATGACGTTGTCTCTGATGAAGACGGCTCTATCGAAGTCACTTGCGATCCTTCCGCTTTTGAAGCTCTGCACAAAGCCTTCACAGACAAAGGCTGGGAACCCGAAGTTGCTGAAGTCACCTGGAAGAGCGAATCTGAAACTGTTCTTACCGGCGACGACGCAGAACGTATGCAGCGCCTCATCGACGCTTTGGAAGACCTCGATGACGTCTCTGAGGTTTACACCACCGCTGTCTTTGAATAATTACTCTGTTCAACCTTGAAAATTAGAGAAATCCCATGAAGATTCTGGTTATCGGAAGCGGCGGCCGCGAGCACGCCCTGGCGTGGCGCTTGGCCCAATCTCCGCGAGTTGAGAAAGTCTATGTTGCTCCGGGCAATGCCGGAACGGCAGATACGCCGAACCTTGAAAATTTGGCTATCTCCGACTTGAACGAACTCGCTGATTTCGCTACTTCCAACGATATTGCTTTTACCGTCGTCGGTCCCGAAGCTCCGCTCGCCAAGGGTGTTGTCAACATCTTCCGCGACCGCGGCTTAAAGATCTTCGGACCGACCAAAGAAGCTGCTCAGCTGGAATCTTCTAAGGACTTCGCTAAGGCCTTCATGAAGCGTCACGGCATCCCGACAGCCGAATACGAAACCTTCACGGATGTTGAAGCCGCTCATGCTTATGTCCGCCACAAAGGTGCACCGATCGTCATCAAAGCCGATGGTTTAGCCGCCGGCAAAGGTGTCGTTGTTGCGATGACGGAAGAAGACGCGCACGAAGCCGTCGATTTCATGCTTCAGGACAACAAACTCGGTGACGCCGGCGCCCGCATCGTCATTGAGGATTATCTCGACGGCGAAGAAGCCAGTTTCATCGTTATGGTGGACGGCGAACACGTCCTTCCGATGGCCACCAGCCAAGATCACAAGAGACTTCTCGACAATGACGAAGGCCCCAACACCGGCGGCATGGGTGCTTACTCCCCGGCTCCGGTCGTAACGCCCGAAATCTATCAGATGGTCATGGATCAGATCATTTACCCGACGGTCAGAGGCATGAAGGAAGACGGCATCGTCTTCACCGGTTTCCTCTACGCCGGACTGATGATCAACAAAGATGCCTCCGGAAAACCCACGGTTAAGACGCTGGAATTCAACTGTCGCTTCGGCGATCCGGAAACTCAGCCCATCATGTCTCGTTTGAAGAGCGATTTCTCCGAGCTCATCGAAGCCGGTATTGACGGCTCTTTAGACAAAGTCATTGCTGAGTGGGATCCTCGCTGTGCCCTTGGCGTCGTGTTGGCTTCCAAAGGTTACCCAACAGCCCCGAGAAAAGGCGACGTCATCTCCGGTGTTGAGCTCCAAGGCGACGACACTGTTACTTTCCACGCCGGTACTAAGTTCAACGATAAAGGCGAACTGGTCACCAGCGGCGGCCGCGTTCTCTGCGTCGTAGGACTCGGTGGCGATTTGCATCAGGCCCGTGACAAGGCTTACAAAGCTCTGGACAAAGTCCATTTTGACGGTATGCAGTACCGTAAAGATATCGGTCATAGAGCACTTTAATTATTACTTTATGCGCCACCCTAAACTTTTTTCGTTTATCGCAGCGCTCGGACTCGGGGCTTGTGTCAGTGCCTTCGCACAAACGACCTCGCCCCTGCCCGGTCCCTTCCCGGCCGATCCGACCCCGAAACCTTTTGACTACCCCCAAGGCTTATCTACTCCGCAGTTCACACTGGAACAGAACCCTGCTTCTGTCATTCAGTTCGGAGACTTTCCGATTGTGCTCGGTGTCACTCCGCTTTCTGTTGTGACAAAAGCGTTCGGAGGCAGCCTTCATCATTTACCCGATCGTACGGACTACCTTTGCTATTCCGCTCCGATCCAAGAAACCCCGAAGCCTAAGAAAAAGGCCAAGAAAAAGCCCGTTGAGGACGAAGTGCCTCCTCCCGAAGTCATCGGACAGAACATTTGGTTCATTATCGGTGAGCGCGGAGAAGTTTCTGAAGCAAAGGCAGAAGCCGTCACCACGGAAGGTGAACTCTGTCCCGCACTGCCGGAAGCTTTTTCTAGTGTTTCCTTCGGACCTTTCCGCATCGGCGTTAATTTGAAGCCCAAAGAAATCAAAAAACTTGAAATTCCTGAGCCCAGTGTTGCCGAGGAAGATTCTCCTTGGCGTTATTGGTTTGCGACCAATAAGGAATCTCATCCTATTCATTACGGCTTCTTTGCCGTCGAAGCGGATCCTGAGTTCGGACCGAAGAAAATGATTTCAACCGAACTTGAATTCAAAGGAGCCTCTCATTGAGAATCGGCGTTTTCGGCGGAACCTTTGATCCGGTACATGAGTCCCACATCCAAATGGGACTCGATGCGCTGGAGCAATGCCATCTGGATAAGGTGTTTTTTGTTCCGACACGTCCTTGGCAGAAAACCGCCCGCGCCTCAGAAGAAGATCGCGCAGCCATGCTGAGCATGGCGCTTACTTCTTATCAAGACAAACTTGTTGTCGATCGTAGGGAGTTAGAGCGTACCGGCGCTTCTTATTCCATCGACACACTCTATTCCTTCAGGCAAGAGTTCGGACCCGAGGCTCCTATTTATTTCATCATGGGCTCGGACCAGTGGAAGAACCTCAAGACTTGGGTTCTTTGGGAAAAATTCCCGCTTCTTTGCAATCTTTTAATTTTTACGCGTGACGGTGAATTAGGCGAGGATCCTTACGAAGGTAAATTCCCGCTGATTTCTGTTCAAGACCTCGGTTCGAATCCGACGCCAAACGGTCTTATCGTGCTCGCACAAAGCGAGCCGGCGCCCTACTCTTCAACTGCCATTCGCAAAGCTTTGTTTGAAGAGCCGGCCCGATCCCAAACGATTCCGGGCCTCACTTCCGACGTACATCAATACATTCTTTCTCACGGTCTGTACCTGCCGAGAGAGGGCGGCAAAGGAATTTAGTTCCGGTTCGCTTCGCTGCCGATTTGATTGCCTTTCCTATTCCAGCGTAATAAAGGTGATTTCTGACGGAACGCCCACGCGCATCGTAAAACCGTTCCAAAGTCCGGAGCCGTTTGTCACGTACACCTTTCTTTCGCCTCTATCGTAGAAACCGCTTACCAATCCATCATTAAAGTAGGCCAAAAGCGGATACATAAAGAAAATATGGCCTCCGTGTGTATGGCCGGAAAGCTGGAGATCAAATTTCTCTTTTGTCAGAGAACCGGTCTTGGGCTGGTGCGCCAAAAGAATCCTGAAATCCTCGGGGCTCGTTCCGGAAAACGTCCTTTCAACGTTCGGCGGCTCTTCTCCGAAACGTGACGCACCAAGGTCTGTCGTTCCGCCGACCACTAACGATGCACCGTCCTTAGTCAGTACATCACTGCCGTTGCGCAGGACTTTAATGCCGAGCGTCGGCAGCGCCGCCATCCATTCTCTATAAACGGAGTAGTACTCATGATTGCCGGGTACGGCATAGACACCGTACTTGGACTTTAAATGCTTCAAAGGCTCAAGCTCAGGAAGAAGTTTTTGTACCCGACCATCGATAAAGTCACCCGTGATCATCACGATGTCGGGATTTAAATCATTGGTCCTTTTCACGATCTCGGACAGCCATTCTTTGCGCTGAACAGGCCCGACGTGCAGGTCGCTCAGCAAGGCGATCGTTGTTCCTTTCCATTGAGCAGGAAGATTTTTAAAGACAATCGTTTCAGTCTTCACCTCAGGCACTTTGATGCCTTCATACATTCCCCAAAAGCCGCCTGCGACAGAAACAATAAAAAACGGAACAATAAAGACAAGGCGATTGAAGCTAAAACCGGTCTTTACGCCGAAAGTGCCGAGCAGCCAAAGTCCGAGAGAACAAATGTCTTTCAGCAAAAGCAAAAACGCCGCAAGAATAAGTGCTCCGTACAAGGCCTCCCAAGTAAGCATCCATGCGCCCTTGACTGCGGGCTCAAAGAACGTACCTCCGTTCATGGTGTAGGCCATGTACTTCATGGAAATCAGAAAGATTACCGCCGCGGATAAAAGTTTCCAAAACCAATGAATCTTAAGCGGCAGGACACCGCTGCAAACCACATAAACTGCCAGGATGAGGCTCGGCCAAAACAGGAACATTTTTTCGTAGAGTTGTTAGTTCAAATCTTTTAGATTTTAGAAAACGATCCTTCGGAAAAAGAAAACTCAATTCACGGATATTTGCATGATTTTGTGATTTCCGGCTCGAAAAGAAGACTTTCTGCTGTTGAAAAGAAACCTGACTGAGTACAATTAACCGCTAACTAAACAAGAGAAAGTTTTATGGATATTCGTAAGTTACAGAGAGTGATCGTTAACGCACTTGAAGACGTCAAGGCACAAGATATCAAGATTTTCAACACCTCTAAGCAGACCGCTTTATTCGAGCGCGTCATCGTTGCAACCGCCAATTCCAACCGCCAGACTCGCGCTTTAGGCCACCATGTTTTCATGGAAGTTAAGGAAAACGGCGGAGACGCCGTCGGCATCGAAGGTCTGGAGACCGGCGAATGGGTTCTCGTCGACTGCGGAAGCGCCATCGTTCATATCATGCAGCCGGCTCTTCGTGCTTATTACAACCTTGAGGAACTCTGGGGCGCCCATCCCGTCCGTATGAAACTCCTTGAGAATGAAGACAAAGAAGAAGATTCTGAATAATTTTTACTATGAAAATTTCCGTCGTTGCCGTCGGTCTCAAAATACCCAAATGGGCTGATGAAGCATGCGAAGACTATCTGCATCGCTTTCCGTCGGATTGGAAGGTCGAATTAAAGACCGTCAAAGCCGAAGACAGGAACACGCGCACCATCCCGAAAGTGATGCAGGCCGAAGCGGAAAGGATTCGGGCCGCCCTGCCGAAGGATGCCATCAAGGTCATCATGGATGAACGCGGCGCAGACCCGACCAGCACTAAGCTCGCCCAGCAAATCAACCGCTGGAGCGACCAAGGACGCCCGATCGCTTTCATCATCGGGGGCGCCGACGGTATCGATCCGGGACTCAAAGCCGAGGCTGACTTTACGCTTCGTCTCTCTTCCCTGACCTTGCCGCACGCCATGGCTCGCGTTTTGCTCGTAGAGCAGATCTACCGCAGTTGGTCCCTTCTCCACAACCACCCCTATCATCGGGCTTAAGTTATGGATTTCTATCTTGCCTCCAAGTCGCCGCGCAGACGGGAGCTTTTGAAAGATGCGGGCTTTGACTTTGACATTCTTTTAAGCAAAACACCCGACTCCGTCAACGAAGATGTCCTGCCCGGCGAATCTCCCGAGAACTACGTGGCGCGCGTCACACGCGAAAAGGCTAAGTGGGGCCGTAAAGTAGCGGAAACCGAACGCGATTTGCTGCTTCCCGTCCTTGCCGCTGATACCACGGTTGCGTTAAACGGCAAAATTTACGGCAAGCCGGCAGACGAAAAGGAAGCTTTTGAATTCCTCAAAGATTTCTCGGGACAAGCACACGAAGTTCTGACTGCAGTATGTTTGGTCGATAAGGAAGGAAAGCCAAGAGAAACTCTGACTAAGACGTTTGTCACCTTCCGCCCGCTCACCGACGAAGAAATCAACTCCTACATTGCCTCCGGAGAAGCTTTTGATAAGGCCGGCGGTTACGGGATTCAGGGATTAGCCGGTCAATTCGTCGAAAAAGTCGAAGGTTCTTACAGCGGCGTGATCGGTCTGCCCGTTGACGAAACCAAAGCCCTGCTCGCTGAAATCGGCATCCGGCCGCATTAAGTTCCTACAAAAGAGGTTACGGCCTTTTTGACACTTAGAATGGCTGAAAAAAGGCTGAATTCTTATGACCTCTACCGCGAAATACAAAACTTCCGCACCGAATAAACCAAAAAGCTGCTGGGACCTGTTTTGCTCTTTTACGCTGATGGCTATGCAGGCCTTCGGCGGCTCTACCGCAATTGCTCAGCAATTTCTCGTTGACCAAAAGAAATGGCTAACGCAGTCCGAGTTTCTTGACCTCCTGACCGTTTCTCAAGTCCTTCCGGGACCAAACATCATGATTTTGACCATCGTGGTGGGCGACCGACATTTCGGATGGAGAGGCGCACTTGCCTCTTTCCTCGGCATGATTACGCTTCCGGCAACGCTCATGCTCTCCGTCTTTGTCTTCTATCAACAGTACGCAGAGAACAAATGGGTATCCGATGCTCTGGTCGGTATGGCCGCATCTGCCTCAGGGATGGTGGCCGGCGCCGCTATGAAGCTTCTTTACAACTGCAAAGAAAATATCATCACGCCGCCGGTCTGGATTTTTGGCTTGGTCATCACATTCATCACCGTCGGCATGCTGAAGATTTCCATGGTCTACATTCTGCCGATTGTCGGTATTCCTCTCTCCTTCTGGGCGTGGTACCGATTCATTAAGGAAAGGAGCGCTCGGTCATGACACCTGCCTTATTTGCCGGACTATTCTTCCACTTCATGCTGCTTTCGCTGATCGCGATCGGCGGCTTCATGGCTACGCTCCCCGGCATGTACTCCTACCTTGTGGATACGGCAGGACTGCTGACGCCGGAGACCTTTGCCAAGACGGTTGCGTTCGGCCAGTCCCTGCCAGGCCCGAATGTACTGGTTGCGGCAGTGCTTGGCTGGGCAGCCGCCGGTCCTTTGGGTGCGCTCGCTACTTTCGGCGGAACTTCCATTCCTTTCTCGCTGATTGCCGTTCTTGCGGGAAGGTATATTCGCGAGCACGCTTCCTCGGTTTTCGTTAAGTCCTATAAAGCCGGCATGGCGCCGTCACAATTATTGTTTGGAAAACCCATATTCCCCTCATTCTTTTAATTATGATTGGGGGAGTTATGGGACTATTAGGCTGTTTTTAGGAGGATTCAATGTCTCGTTATGTGTTAACGATCCAATCTCACGTTTCATACGGTTTTGTCGGTAATTCTGCCGCCGTTTTCCCGCTGCAGCTTTTGGGTTTTAGTCCGATCGTTGTCAACACGGTTGAATTTTCCAATCATACGGGCCACCCGACGTTCCGAGGTCAGGTTTTTACTGCCGAGCTCATCCGCGACATTATTCTCGGCATTCGGGAACGCGGTCTCATACCCAAGATCGAAGGGCTGCTTTCAGGATATTTGGGTGACGCAAGCATCGGCAAAATTGTCTTAGAGTTAGCAACTGAAATCAAAGCGGCCAATCCCAACGCTGTTTGGCTGTGCGACCCGGTGATGGGCGACACGGATACCGGTGTTTTTGTCCGTCCCGATATCCCGCAGTTCATGAAGGAACATTTCCTCAACGGGTTGGCTGATATGACAAAACCAAATCAGTTTGAACTGGAACTGCTGAGCGGACGAAAGATGAGAAGCCGCCTGGAGGCAGTCGACACAGCGCGGGAGTTGTTCACGGACAAGGGTTGCCGTGTTACGTTTGTGACAAGTCTGCTGACACCAGACGTTCTTGCAGGCACAGTCGAGACCTTAGCCGTTACCAAGGATGGTGCCTGGGTCGTCAGAACACCTCTTGTGGAACGAAAACCGACGCCTAACGGACAAGGCGATACCTTCTCATCCGTCGCTTTAGGCACTTACCTCAAAACAAAGTCAGCCAAAGACGCTTTAGAAGCTGCCGTCAACACACTTTACGGATTAGTTTCTCATATGGACAGCGGTGCTCTTGATCTTCCTCTCATTGATGAGCAGCGTCAGATCCTCAGTCCTGAACATCGTTTCGAAGCTGTTCGCTGCTAGCTCAAAATTTTCATCGCTCTAAAAGCTTCCATCTCGGAGGCTTTTTCTTTGCGTCCGTTGTGAGGCTCTCACGCGCTAGTGAACATCGCCTCCTTCCTATAATCAAAACACTTTGTTTTGTGAGGCGTATTATGTCTGTTGCTGTTTTTCCTCTCGGCCCCTTAGAAACCAATTGCTATATCGTTAGCTACGAAGGCCAAGCTGTTGCAATTGATGTCGGCGGAGACCCCGCTCCCGTGAGCAAATATCTCAAAGAACACGGGTTAGAGCTGAAAGCAATCTGCATCACGCATATGCACTTTGACCATCTTTATGGCGTTGCCGCTTTAGCTGCCGAAACGCACGCTACGGTCTATACGCCGGAAAAAGATAAAGTCATCGCTTCCACAGTTCTTGGGCAGGGCGGATCTTCTGGTTTTCCTGCTGTCCCTAAATTTGAATCCGTCAGCATTGAGCCGGGAAATAAGACAGAGTTTGCCGGACTTGAATGCAAAGTTTTGAGTGTTCCCGGACACACACCGGGCTCTGTGGCTTATTACTTCAAGAAAGAAAAGTGCGTCTTTGTCGGCGACACGCTTTTCTTAGAATCCATCGGCAGAACGGACTTCCCGTTCTCCAGTCATGAACAGCTTGTGACATCGATCCGCTCCGAGCTCTTCTCTTTGCCGGATGACACAATTGTCTATCCGGGCCACGGACCTGAGACCTCCATCGGCTACGAGAAAGAGCACAACGCCTTCCTGTAATCGAAAAATTCTCGCCTGTCAGCAGACAGCTACTCTGCCGGCAGGCGTTTGTTTTTCCTAAGAGCCCACTTTTTCAAAATATATTCCAGAAGAATAGGTTATCGCGTGCAACGTAACTTTTGGATTTTTGCTTGCTGAGACTCAGAAATACGCAGGCACAAAAAACCGCTCAGACTTTCTCATCCAAGCGGCTTGTTGCAACCTTATCTAGCTTGCTACTTCACATCAGGTGCAGACACCGGAGTGATGACATCTTCTTCAAGCTGCCATTTGCCGTTGTCTTTAACTCCGAGCAGCTGGATTTCAAAAATCAATGTTGCATTCGGAGGAATAACAGAACCGGCGCCTCCGTCGCCATAGGCTAACTGAGACGGAATGAACAGACGGCGAACACCCCCGACCTTCATGCCGGCAACACCGCGGTCCCAGCCCTGGATAACATAGCCTGCTCCGAGCGGGAATTCAAAAGGTTCTTTGCGGTCAACGCTGGAATCAAACTTTGTGCCGTCTTCGAGCCAGCCTGTGTAATGAACACGAACGAGCTCACCAGGCTTGGCCTCTGCACCTGTACCGACTTTGACGTCCACTATCTTTAAATCTTGTAAATCTTGAGTGTCAATACCAAACATCGTTATCGCCTCCTATTGGCGCTTCACTAGTGATTCTTGGATTTTATGCTCACTTGGTTCCCCCTATTGGTCTAATCCCTCAGATTGAGAACTGATTCCGCACTACACTCCCACAGATTCAAAGAGGACTAATTGAATGTCGAATTCTTTTAAGACACTTGGGTTTGCACCCCAATTAGAAAAGTTAATCGAAGCCAACGGCTTTACGTCGCCGACTCCGATTCAAATGAAAGCCATCCCGCTCGTTCGACAGGGATACGATCTTTTGGCTGCAGCTCAGACCGGCACCGGTAAAACGGCTGCTTTTGTTCTGCCCATGCTGCAGAAGATGATAGAAGAACCGACGCTTTATCAACAGCGCGTTCCTCGTGTTTTAGTACTGACTCCTACCCGAGAGCTTGCCGCGCAAGTCGGAGAAACTATTCTTTCTCTGGGTAAAGACCTCGGCGTACGCTCTGCCGTCGTTTTCGGCGGTGTGGGCATCAACCCGCAGAAGGCCGCCATTGCCAAAGGGCTGGATTTCTTAGTTGCGACACCGGGTCGTCTGCTCGATCTCATGAACCAGGGTTTTGCAGGTCTCTCTAAGACGCACATTCTGATTCTGGACGAAGCCGACCGTATGCTGGAAATGGGCTTTCTCCCTGACTTAAAGCGCATTCTGAAGGCGCTCCCGCCGGATCGCCAAACACTGCTCTTTTCCGCAACGTTCTCACCGGAAATTAAAAAGCTCGCTTCCGAATTCCTCAATAAGCCTGAGTCCGTCGAAATCGAACGAAATAAGGACTCCTCTCTTGTTCGCCAAACGCTTTACAGAGTTCCGAAAGCTAATAAACACACTGTCCTTCGCGACCTTATCGTCGACAACCAATGGGATCAGGTTTTGGTCTTTACCAGAACCAAATACGGCGCAGATAAGCTGGTTCGCCATCTGCTCAAAGACGGTCTGGTTGCCAAAGCCATTCACGGCGATAAATCTCAGAGCGCCAGAACGACAGCACTCAGAGAGTTCAAAGAGCACAAGCTTCCTATTCTCGTTGCCACTGACATCGCTGCCCGCGGCTTAGATATTGAAAAGCTTCCTCAGGTCGTCAACTACGAACTGCCGCAGCAAGCAGAAGACTACGTTCACCGTATCGGCAGAACGGGACGCGCAGGAGAAGCGGGAGAAGCTTATTCTCTGGTTTCTCCGGAAGAGTTGCCGCAGCTGGCTGCGATCGAAAAGTTCATCAAGAAGCCCCTGCCATTGTCCGATTTCCCCGGGCTGGATTACTCTGACTGGAAAGTTTCTGCTCCGACAAAGCCTCAGAACAAAAATCGCCGCCCCGGGCCAAGAAGAAACGCTCCTGCCGGATTCAAGCGCTCCGACGGGAAGCCCTCTGTTCGGCGTAAGGCCGCTCGCGGACAATAGCCTGTGTTCCACGGCTTTTTCCGTTCACTGGATAGATAACTTTTAGGCGGCCTCGGGAGTTTTCCTGCGGTCGCCTTCTTATAATCGGACAAGGATAGTTGTTTTTTATGACCGAAGCCTGACACTTGAGCCGCTTCGGCCGATTTTTAATGTGGTTGTTTATGCAAACTCCGAAATTAAACGAAGTGAAGCAGCAAGCCGGCTTTTCGTTGGAAGACATCAATATTGAAGGTTTCGCACCGATGCCTTCTCCGGCTGAAATCAAAAAAATGGCGCCTCTCACCGAGGCCGCTGCCGAGAACGTCAACAAAAGCAGAAACCAAATCAAACAGATTTTGACGGGAGAAGATGACCGTTTAATGGTCATCACAGGCCCGTGCTCCATTCATGATCCGAAAGCGGCTCTGGATTACGCTCAGCGTTTAGCTGAACTCTCAGAACACATCTCCGAGACCATCTTCCCGGTCATGCGCGTTTATTTTGAGAAACCAAGAACCGTCGTGGGCTGGAAAGGCTATATCAACGATCCGGACATGAACAACTCCTTCAACATGGCCAAGGGAATGCTCAAAGCCCGCGAGCTCATGATCAAAATCAATGAGATGGGCCTGGCCGTTGCCACCGAAGCCTTGGATCCCTTCGGTCCTCAGTATTTGGGCGAACTCGTCAGCTGGTACGCCATCGGTGCCCGCACAACCGAAAGCCAAACCCACAGAGAAATGGCAAGCGGTCTGTCTGCTCCGGTCGGTTTCAAGAACGGCACCGACGGCCTGTTAGACAGCTCGATTAATGCAGTTAAAGCCAGCCGCCAGAGCCACTACTTCCTCGGTATCTATGAAAACGGCCAAAGCTCCATTATCAAGACCAAGGGCAACCGTTACAGCCACTTGGTTCTTCGCGGAGGCGGCGGACGTCCGAACTTTGATACCGTGAGCGTCATGCTGGCTGAAAAAGCCCTCAAAAATGCCGGTGTCGAGTCCCGCATCGTTGTCGACTGCTCGCATGCCAACAGCATGAAAAATCCCGACCTGCAGCCGTTTGTTTTAAATGACTGCATCACTCAGATCGTCAACGGAAATAAATCGATTTGCGGCGTCATGCTGGAGAGCAACATCAATACCGGTAATCAAAAGATCCCTGCCGATCTTTCCCAGCTTAAGTACGGTGTCTCTGTCACCGATGCCTGCATAGACTGGGAAACTACCGAACATGCTTTGCGCATGACAAATCGTCGTCTTTTGGATAAGAAATTAAATGGTGAGTAAACGCTTACTTTTAGCTGCCGCAGCGCTTGCTGCTCTGGCTTTAGCGGGGTGTTCTTCTACCGGACCGCATTCCGCTTTTATCCCGCACGCCGATCGTGCCGGTCTTGATCCGCTTCTGGATGCACCTTTGCGTACGGAAACCGTTTGCAAAGGTGCAGGACTTTTTACCGCCGGTACCAAACTTGCCGGTTTTTCCTTCGAATGTCCCGACCTGGACGTCGTTGCGACGTTGAACGAACTGCGGGATGCCGGCTGGCGTGTTGAGAAAATGCACATCGGCCGCCAGACGATCGAAAACGACGAAAGCGGTACTCCGCTCTCGGCAACGATTCGCAAAGTTTATTAATTTTCCATTGCGGAGGCTTCAGTGAACTCCTCTATCAGCAGCAGACTGTCTGCATTACGTTTTTTTTTGAAAGATCACGGTCTTAACGGCTGGATCGTCCCGATGGCAGACCCTCATCTTTCCGAATACGTAGATGAACACTATGCCTTCCGCAAGTGGCTTTCGGGCTTCACGGGCTCTGCAGGATCTCTCTTAGTGACCCAGGACGCCGCAGCGCTTGTCACCGACTCCCGCTACTGGGTTCAGGCCGAGCAGCAGCTCGAGGGCTCCGGCATTGAACTCGTTAAACTCAACCAAGGCTACGCCGCGGAGTCTGCCGACTGGTTTGCCGCGCACTTGATGACCAACGACTGCGTCGGCATCAACTCCGAATTGATTTCCAGCAAAGACGCCAAGAATTACGCCCGAGTTTTTGCCGAGAAACATCTTCATCTCTCGCTGGTTCGTCAGACGCCCGAAGAAACCATCTGGGAAGAAAGAC
>ERZ773177.972-NODE-972-length-14415-cov-2.43071_pt1 | contig 14415 bp, 13 predicted proteins | sample MGYA00580534_ERZ773177 | MGnify/ENA primary metagenome ERZ773177 (study PRJEB29015, sample SAMEA2737872) | human gut metagenome | biome: human gut; feature: human-associated habitat; material: faeces | place: China | collected 2012 ...
GGAAGACAAGTACCGCGCAGTGCTTGAGGAGATCCCGAGAGTAAGAAAAGACTTCGGTGAGCCGCCGCTTGTAACTCCGTCCTCCCAGATCGTTGGCACACAGGCTGTCATGAACGTTCTTGCCGGCGAGAGATATAAGATGGTTCCGAAGGAGTCCAAGAAGATCATGATGGGTGAATTTGGTAAGACGGTGAAACCGTTCAACAAAGAAGTCCAGAAGAAGATCATCGGTGACGCGACTCCGATCACCTGTCGTCCAGCAGATCTGATCGAGCCGCAGTTACCGAAATTCGAGAAGGAATGCGCACAGTGGAAGCAGCAGGATGAGGATGTATTATCCTATGCTCTGTTCCCGGCTGTAGCAAAAGACTTCTTCGAGTACCGTGAAGCCCAGCAGACGAAGGTTGACCAGAAGACTGCAGACAAAGCAAATAAAGCTTACCCGGTATAATTTTGCAGTAAATCTGAAGTGTAATTGACGAAAAAACATGAGGCCCGGCGTTTCCATGAGGAGATGCCGGGCTTTTGTGCTGTCATGCATTCGAAAGAAACTGGCGGTGGAAGCTTCTGCAGGTTATAGTTTCTTTTTTAAGTTTTTATTAAGAAAATGCGGCAATATTTGGAATTTGTGTGAAGTTTCTCCTGCGCGGTTGACAGAAAAGTGCCTTTATCATTATAATGGATATGATGTCGATTTTATGCAAAATTTCACGAAACCGGCAGTGGGAGAGAAGAAAAACATGACAAAGAGACAAAAAAGATTTCTGGCGCTGATGCTGGGGGCGGTCCTTTTGGGAGATTGTGCGGCTCACACCGGAACGATGATATCCGGGCTGTCTTCCGTATACGCGGCGACAGGCTCGGCGACAGTAAATGCCACGACTCTGAATGTGCGGAGTACACCGGGGACGACGGGATCTATCGTAAAAAAACTTGCCTACGGAGCTGCTGTGACAGTGGTTTCCGAGACAACGGGATCCGACGGGAAGATCTGGTATAAGATCCAGTTTTCCTCCAGTTCAGGGACACAGGGAGGCTATGTCCGTTCAGACTATATCAAATTCCCGGTATCCTACAGCTATGACGCGAACTTTGAGAGCTATTTAAACAGCCAGGGATTCCCGGAAAGCTACAAGACGTCTCTGCGGACCCTTCACACGGAACATCCGACCTGGGTCTTCCAGGCCCAGAAGACGGGGCTTAACTGGAGCGATGTGATGGAGGCGGAAGGAGCAGTCGGAACGAATCTGGTATCGAAGGCGAGCATTTCATCCTGGAAATCCACAGACTACGGCGCTTACGACTGGAATACAAGCACCTGGACCGGATTCGACGGTTCTTCCTGGGTGGCGGCATCCAAGGACATTGTCGCCTACTATATGGATCCGAGAAATTTCCTAAACGATACCTATGTATTCCAGTTTCTGCATCACGCCTTCGACAGCAATACCCAGACGAGAGCGGGACTTACGAGCCTGATCACGGGAACATTCCTGGAAAAGACGCCGGAGGAGACGACGGCAGCCCAGAGTATCCAGGAGACTTCGGGGTCCGGTACAGCGGCAGTCATAAACAGTAAAACGAATACTGAAGTTTCCGGCTCCCTGCAGCAGGGGGAAAACTACGGACCGGGAATAAGTTCTGGAACGTCCGGCGGAAGTCCTTATGGAAGCGGCAACATAAGCTCTGGCAGCGAAAATCAGGGTGTGAGCCTTGAGGGGCCGGGTTCTACGGTGAGCTCCACGATCAGCCAGAGAAAGATGTATACAACGGCACTCCCGGAGGTAGAGTATGGTCCGGGAATGGACGCGTCTGCCATCACCGATGACAATACCGGCGCGTCAAACACTTCACCGGTACCGACGGGACAGACTTATGTGGATATTATTATGAAGGCGGCGGCCCAGACTGGCGTCAACCCGTATGTCCTTGGCGCTATGATCCTTCAGGAGCAGGGGATAGGTAAATCCGGAAGTATTTCAGGAAAGACCTCCGGCTATGAAGGCTACTATAATTTCTTTAATATCGGCGCTTTCGCTTCCGGCTCCATGTCAGCCGTCACGAGAGGTCTTTGGTACGCGTCCCAGTCGGGAAGCTACGGAAGACCGTGGAATTCTATCGAAAAGTCCATCATCGGCGGCGCGACCTACTACAGTGAGAATTTCCTGAAAAATGGACAGGATACCTTCTATTTAAAGAAATTTAATGTGCAGGGCAGCAGCCCCTACAAGCATCAGTATATGACAAACGTGGAAGGAGCGGCCGGGGAGGGCGCGAAGCTCGCGAGGGCCTATACGGATGAGATGAAGAAACAGGCGCTCGTGTTCAAGATCCCGGTATTCAACAACATGCCGGAAACTGCCTGCGCGAAGCCGACCGTGACGGGAAGCCCGAACAACAAGCTGTCAGGGATCACCATCGACGGATATTCCCTGACACCAACCTTCAATAAAGATACGGAGAAGTATGATCTCGTTGTAGACTCTTCAGTTTCCTCTGTAAATATCCGTGCTACGGCTATCGACTCCAAGGCAGCAGTCAGCGGAGCAGGATCGATCAGTCTCGGAAGCGGAACGACGATCGTGAAGATTCAGGTGAAGGCGGAGAATGGTGATGTCCGCACATACCAGGTTTCCATTGCGAAAGGAAACGGAAACGGCAGCACCACCGTAGTTTCCCCGTCGACGGGAAGTTCCACAGGTTCTTCGTCCTCGGGCTTTACGACGACCGGATCTACGGTAGGCCCTGGCGGATCGACCGGAATATCCAATAGCGGGAGCAGTTTCGGCACCACTGGCCCTGGAAGCACAAATTCCGGATCACAGAGTTCTTATCCAGAAGGCGCATCCGGATCTGGAAAGCTCGTGACGTCATCGACAGGAACGAGCGGCTCTTATCCGGAGGGCGCGACCGGCAGCGGAAAGCTTGTGACCGGCAACTGATATGGGAATATCGGGTCATAAAAAGATCCATTTCAGGAAAGACTATGCTTGGAAGTACAGGCGGAAATTATGGAAACAAGACAATGATCAGCCTGGAAAAAGCTGGAATAGGAGATAAAGAAATATGAACAAATACATGAAAAAACTGGCGGCGGGGCTGTTGGCGTTCGCACTGATGGTCATGCTGTTGCCGGCTGGCGTGGTGGTTTCATTTGCGGCCAGCGGAAAACTTTCGTTTTCCGACCCGACCGTTTCGGTGGGAGACCAGATATCCGTCACGATGAAGATCGTCGCGGACGCAGCGCTCGGTTCTTCCGATGTGATGCTTCAGTATGATTCGGATGCCCTTGAATTTGTCAGCGGTACGAACTCCAATGGCGGAGCAGGATCTGTCCGTGTCATCGGCTCTGCGGAGGCTGCGGACCAGAAGACGTTCAGCTTTACATTAAAATTTAATGCCTTGAAGGCTGGAACTTCCTCTATCACGGTGAAATCCCAGGAAGTTTACGATGCCGACTCCAAGGCAGTGACTCTCAACCATATTGGAAGCTCTTCCGTAAAGATCAACGCGGCGGATACTTCTTCCAGGGACGCGTCCTTAGCGTCCCTCACGATCTCACCGGGTACTTTAAAACCGGCGTTCTCCGCGGATACGACCGAGTATACCGCTGCGGTTCCAAGCGATGTGACATCCATCACGGTCAGCGCACCGGCAAAGGACGGCGGCGCAAAGGTGACTGTCAGCGGAAATGATGACCTCCAGGACGGAGAGAATACCATCACCTGTACCGTAACAGCGGAGGATGGGGAGACAACAAAGACCTACACCATTGTTGTCACAAAGTCTGACGACGCGGCAGCTTCCGCCGGTGAGACAGACTCGGATTCCGCAGAGACGAACGCAGGAGTCGTCGGTGAGGACGGCAACTGGACTGTTGCGGATACCTTTGATGATTCTGAACTTCCGTCTGGATTTACAGCGACGGAGATCGAGTATGAGGGCAGAACTGTAAAGGCAGCTACAGATGACTCTGGAATGACCTTGCTTTACATGACAGATGATTCCGGCAACGGGGACTTCTTTGTATACAACAGCGAGACCGGTGCTTTATCCGCTTATGTAGTCGTGAAGATGGCAGAGAAGACAGTCGTAGTGCTTCCGCCTGAGTGCATCCCGGAGGGAACAGCGCTCCCGGACGGTTTTGCTGAGTGCACCATCGATATTGGAGATCACACAGTCCACGGCTGGATCTGGAAAGACAGCGGAGATTCTGCACCGGAGTACTGTGTCGTTTACGGACGCAACGAGAATGGTGAGGAAGGTTTCTACCGATACGATCAGAAAGAGATGACACTTCAGCGTTATTTCCAGGATCCGGACGCAGCGGATGCCCGAAGCAAGTACTTAAAGGTTGCTGAGGATTACAACAGTCTGCTTAAGGATTACGAGATCCGCGGAATGTTCGTGATCGGACTTTTTGCACTCAGTATTCTCTTAGTGATCATCATTATCGTTCTCTTACTCAGAAAGCCGAAGGCACCGAAGAATCCGGACCGTGACGGATATGATGACGATTACGGTGACTACGAGGGCGGACAAACAGAAAGTCTGATCCGAAAAAGGCTCAGAAGACCGGAAAGTCCGCGAAAGCGCCGGAGAGAAGAACTGCGTCCAGACCGGTTGCCCGCCGGGAAGAACTTTTCGATGAGGAAGAGGAAGAAATCCAGATCCCGCGAAGAAGACCGGAGGCAGCCGAGACATGCCGGCCGGCAGCGAAGAGACGGGAAGCTGTGAGGACAGAGAATGTTCCAGAGAGAACAGACACTCCGGAGAGACCGGTGAGAAAGAATGTGGCGGATATGGAAAAAGATCTGTCAAAGAACCTCGCGAAGGAGGCCGCGAAGGCAGCGCCGAAAGCGGCACCGGCTGAGAAGAGGAACGAGGATGACGATGACTTCGAGTTTATCGATCTGGATCTGTAAAAGAGTATAATAAAAATGCCGTGAGAGGTAAAAGCAATCTTCTCACGGCATTTTTCGGTTGTCGCGTACTCGAAACAAACTATTGGCAACAATTTTTCAGCGGCATCAGAACGGTATATCAGATCGATTTAAAAAGAAAAATTTGGATGAAAAAGAAAAAGGTCTGATTTCTGCTGAAACTCAGACCTTTTCTCTCATACGGAGCAAATTTGTAATTACCGGTTCATCTCACTGACAGGTCCTGTGGAATGATGCTCATGGATGATCCGGTCGATTTCCTTGAAGTCAGAGGACGGGAGGTCGCCCGGAACGGTGTTCTTGACGCTGGATGTGGCGTTTCCGAACTGCATGGCCTTTTCCGGATCTCCATATTTTAAGAGACCGAAGAGAACACCGGCGACATAGGCATCACCGGAACCGATGCGGTCGATCACATCGATATCGTTGTACGGCGCTTCCGTGTAAAATTTATCGGAGCGGGCATCGTAGACGATGGAGGTGAAGTTGTGTTTTCTTGGACTGATGACCGTGCGCTGGGTGGTGGCAACGATCTTTACGCCGTAATCAGTGGCATAGCTCTTCATGATATCCTTCAGGTCACCGGTCTTCTTGAACATGCGGCGGCTTGTCTCCTCAGATATGAAGAGAACATCGACTAACGGAAGGATCTCCTCGATGGTTTTTCTCGCTTCCTCCTCACCCCATAAGTTCGCACGGTAGTTTACGTCGAAGGAGATCGTAGCTCCGGCAGATTTGAACCTTCGGATCAGTTCCACAGCGACATTCTGCATGTTCTGGCAGAGAGCCAGGGAGATTCCGCTTGTGTGGAACATTCTCGCGGTAGATGTCCTCCGGGATCTCGCTCATCTTGATCCTTGTGACGGAAGCCTGGTGGCGGTCATACACGATCGTAGGCTTTCTCGGAGCGGCGCCCATCTCGTAGTAGTAGAGACCGAGTCTTGCGTCCGGCGTATCATCGTAGACCAGATAGTCATCGGATACTCCGACAAAACGGATCCTGTTCTTGATAAAAGTTCCGAGCTCATTCTGCGGAAGCTTGGAAACGATACCGGTACGAAGTCCCAAAAGGGCAACGCCGGAAGCAACGTTGAGTTCTGCTCCGCCGGCACGTTTTTCAAAAATATCGCCATCGACGATGCGGGCATGGCGCGGCGGGGAGAGACGAAGCATAATCTCGCCAAATGTGATCAGATCGAAAGAATTCTTATCCATATCATTTCCTCCGGGTTCTATATGTTTTGTGAAATTTTTAGCATACTATACTCACAGTATAATCCCAGAAACGGAATTCGTCAAAGGATTTTCTGTGTTTTTCGCCTATAATTTTCAAGAAAACTGAAAGAACCGACCGGAATGCAGATGCAGGAATCAATTTGATGGAAACATGAGAAAAACATGTGAAATTCCCCCTTTAATTCTTCGGAAAAATGTGATAGTATTAAATATTATATATAACAGTTCGATATCTGGTCCTGCTGGAAAATGGCAGGAGTTAAAATAATAGAAGAAAGATGTACGGGCATGTTATTGAAAAAACGAAATGGAGGAATTGATATGGCTGAGAATATGACACCGGCTGAGGAAACAAAAGAAGTAGTTTCCAAAAACTTTATCGAGCAGGAAATCGATAAAGATCTTGCGGAAGGAGTATATGACCATGTCCAGACCCGGTTCCCACCGGAGCCAAACGGCTACCTTCATATCGGACATGCAAAATCGATCATCTTAAACTCCGGTCTCGCAAAAGAGTACGGCGGAAAGTTCAATCTTCGTTTTGATGATACGAACCCGACGAAGGAGAAGACGGAGTTCGTGCACTCCATCACGGAGGATGTAAAGTGGCTCGGAGCTGACTTTGAGGACAGACTGTTCTTTGCTTCCGACTACTTCGATACGATGTACGAGTGCGCTGTAAAGTTAATTAAAAAGGGAAAAGCTTTCGTCTGTGATCTCTCTGCTGATCAGATCAAGGAATACCGTGGTGACTTCACAACACCTGGTAAGAACAGCCCGTACCGTGACCGTTCTGTCGAGGAAAACCTCCAGTTATTTGAGAACATGAAGAACGGCATGTACAAGGACGGAGAGAAGGTTCTCCGCGCAAAGATCGATATGGCATCGCCGAATATCAACATGCGTGATCCGGTCATCTACCGTGTCGCTCACATGACACACCACAATACCGGTGACAAGTGGTGCATCTATCCGATGTACGACTTCGCTCATCCGATCGAGGACGCGGTTGAGCACATCACACACTCTATCTGTACTCTTGAGTTCGAGGATCACAGACCGCTCTACGACTGGGTCGTAAGAGAGTGCGAGTTCGAGAACCCGCCGCGCCAGATCGAGTTTGCGAAGATGTACCTGACAAACGTGGTAACGGGTAAGCGTTATATTAAGAAGCTCGTTGAGGATGGAATCGTAGACGGCTGGGATGACCCGCGTCTTGTAACGATCGCAGCCCTCAGAAGAAGAGGATACACACCGGAAGCTCTGAGAATGTTCGTAGAACTCGTGGGCGTTTCCAAGGCAAACAGCTCCGTAGACTACGCGATGCTGGAGTACTGTATCCGTGAGGATCTGAAGTTAAAACGTCCGAGAATGATGGCTGTCCTTGATCCGGTAAAGCTGATCATTGACAACTATCCGGAAGGACAGACAGAGATGTTGAGCATCCCGAATAACCTTGAGAATCCAGAGATGGGCGAGCGTGAGGTTCCGTTCTCCAGAGAACTCTATATCGAGCGTGAGGACTTCATGGAGAATCCGCCGAAGAAGTATTTCCGCCTTTTCCCGGGCAACGAAGTACGTCTCATGGGCGCATATTTCGTGACATGCACAGGCTTCGAGAAGGACGAGAACGGAAATGTGACAGAGATCCACTGCACATACGATCCGGAGACAAAGAGTGGTTCCGGCTTTACCGGCAGAAAGGTAAAAGGAACGATCCACTGGGTATCCGCTCCGACAGCCGGAAAGGTAGAGTGCCGTCTCTACGAGAATATCGTCGATGAGGAGAAAGGCAAGCTGAACGCTGACGGAACCCTGAACTTAAATCCGAACTCCAAGACAATCACAACTGCCTATGTAGAGCCAAAACTCATGGAAGCAAAGGCATACGACAGCTTCCAGTTCATGAGAAACGGTTACTACTGCGTAGACTGCAAGGACAGCAAGGAAGGACAGCCGGTATATAACCGTATCGTTTCCTTAAAGAGCTCCTTCAAGCTTCCGAAATAAAGATTTATGGAATTGATCGTACCGTTAAACGTACAGGGGGGGAGACCCTTGTACGAACAGATCTATCAGTATATCAAAGATGAGATCCGAAAGGGCAATATCAGGCCGGAAAAGCAGCTCCCTTCATCCAGGGAGCTTGCGAAGAGCCTGAAGGTCAGCCGGAGCACAACGCAGCTCGCCTACGAGCAGCTGGTGTCCGAGGGCTACCTTGAGGCGGTTCCGAGAAAAGGCTATTTTGCGGCGTCACTGGACGGAATCTTTCCGCCGGTGGCGCAGTCTGTTGCTGCCCGGCCGGATCAGAAAAAAGAGCTGTCTTTGGGCATGGAAAAGGAAAGTGTCCGGGGGCAGCTTTTTCGTGAAAAATTTGAAGTCGATTTTTCTCCCAGAGGCATCGATCTGGAAGGATTTCCCTATGCGACCTGGAGAAAGATCAGCCGCTCGGTCTTAAAAGAAGAGGACCGGGAGCTGTTTTTGAAGGGAGAGCCCCAGGGAGATCTGATCCTCAGGGAGGCGATCCGGGAGTATCTCCATGCAGCCCGCGGCGTAAACTGCGATGTTTCCCAGATCATCATTGGCGCGGGAGATCATCGGAAGGGACGCGGTGATCGCCATGGAGAATCCCACCTACCGCCAGGCATACCGGGTGCTATCCGGTGTGGGACATAAGGTACTGCCGGTGGGGATCGATAAGAATGGATTCTGCGTGAAGGAACTTGAGGGGCAGGATGTACAGGCAGCCTATGTGATGCCGTCCCACCAGTTCCCGACAGGAACCGTAATGCCGGTGAGAAGAAGACAGGAGCTCCTTTTCTGGGCGGGAGAGCAGCCCGGAAGATACCTGATCGAGGATGACTATGACAGTGAATTCCGTTACAAGGGAAAACCGATCCCGGCACTTCAGGGGATGGACCAGAACGGATGTGTCATCTACATGGGAACATTCTCGAAGGCTATTGCTCCGGCAATCCGTGTGGGATATATGGTGCTGCCGGAGGCGCTGCTGTCGGTATACCTGGCGAAAGGAAGATTTTATTCCTCCACCGTGTCCAGGGTCGACCAGAGGATCCTGGCGAAATTTATTTCCGGCGGATATTTTGAGCGCCATCTGAACAGGATGCGCGAGATCTATAAGGGAAAACATGACGCGCTTTTAGGGGAATTAAAGCCGCTGGAAAAGCGGTTTGAGATCACAGGAGAATTCGCGGGACTTCATGTGCTCTTAAAAGACAGGAAGAAGGAGCCGGAACAGCAGCTTTTAGAAAAAGCAGCAGAAAAAAAAGTCCGCGTCTACGGACTTTCCGGGTTCTATATGGAGAGAGCGCAGGCGAAGGAGATGAGTACGATCGTTCTCGGATATGCAGGACTCACGGAGGAGGAAATCCGAAAAGGAGTAGACCTTTTACGGAAAGCTCTTGAGTAAAGAATAAGCGGATTGGATAGAAGAAAGCTGGTATGCAAAGACGCGCGCCAGCTTTTTTCGGACTTAAGTCAAGATTAGGTTTTACAGACAGCTGCACTGGGGGAGAGATTGGGACAGGGCATATGCTTGTGACCAGGCGTGCATGGGAACAAAGCGCAAAAAAACGGGATACGCATCCGAAAATGCGTATCCCAAGGATTGATTCCGTTTACTGGAACACATCATGCTTCTCATATCCGAGATCGGCGGAAAGGGATGATGCGTAGAACTGTACGAGATCTTTCTGGGTGTCAAGAAACTCCGGAGTATCGACCCGGATCTCCGGGGCGATGATTCCAATGGAACCGGCGAGTTCACCGTCGGAGTTGAAGACCGGTGCCCCGATTCCAAGGGCGTCGGTGACATACTCTCCGCGCGTGATGGCGTAGCCATCCTGGCGGATCTTTTTTAATTCCTCGCGCAGGTCATCCGGGCGGACATGAGGGAAAGCCTGATCGTGGAGAATAATGTTTTTGAAGTATTCGTCGATGAAGGCCGGTGTCTGCCATGCGAGGAGGACCTTACGGATCGCGCCGCAGTGCATATACATCTCATAGCCGAACTCTTCAACAACTTTTAAGTGGCTCGGACCATCTACCTTTTCAATCACAAGTCCCTTATTTCCCACTGGAATTACGAGGTATGCGTCTTCTTTTGTCTGTTTTGCCAGCTGTGCCAGGATACCGTGGGCGGCATCCTGGAGACGGATCCCTCTTGCAGCGGCTTTTCCCAGAGGAATCAGCGCCGGGCCAAGACGGTAGGTGTGGGATCTGTCGTCGCGGATCACATATTTCTTCTCACAGAATGTCTGCAGAATCCGGTGAACCGTGCTCGGGGGCAGATCCATCGCCTCCGCCAGTTCCGCGATTGAGAAATTGCGGTTTTTTTCTTTCAGGACTTCCAATAGCTCCATGGAGCGGAGAAGACTTTGTATCATTCGGTTTTTCCTTCCTCCGTATCGTCCTCAACTACAACGGAGGATGTTTTTTCTTCCGGTACGTTTTCCTCTTTTACAGAGTCTTTTTCGTCTGTGGGTTCCGGACATGCCGTCTCTTCGGAATCTTTAGTCTCTTCTTTTTTTACGGAATCATCCGCAGCGTTTGTGTCTTTTCCGGAATTGATTGTAATATAAGTTCTCTCTGGAGCAGGTTCCGTCTTTTCTTCTGTTTCCTCAGAAGGGGTCTCCTCTTCCTCGTATTCATGAAAATCCTGGTCCAGCTCATCGTTGAAGGATTTTAATTTCAGATAGTAGGAGATACCGGCCGCAACTGCGCCGCCGAGCATCGCGCCAAATGCGATAAGAAGGCCTGATTTCTTTTTTGACATGGTTTATTCTCCTTTCCGCTGCATTACGCGGTTCCGAAAATCTGAGGATTCCGCCTGCAGCCGCCAGTCTGCTATTTATAATCATAATCGAATTCCAGGGAAAATGAAAGACATAATTATGAAAAAAGTTAAAAAAATGTATAAATTATTCAAGTAAATTGCCGGATTTCACCAGAAAACGGGAACTAGACAGCACAGCGGCATGCAGACCCGCAGAGAGGTTCACAAATTTTTCATAAAATAATTAGCACTCGTGACTTGACAGTGCTAACAACATGTGCTATAACATGACTTGTGACGAGGGGTCAGGGAAAAGACCTGAGTCAGACTGAAGAAGATAAAAATGAAAAAGAATTGTGACTGAAATTACAGGATAGTCGCAAGAGCTTGTAAAATGACAAGGAGGAGTCAGTAATGAAATTAGTACCATTATTTGACAGAGTTGTTTTAAAACAGTTAGTTGCAGAAGAGACCACAAAATCCGGTATCGTTCTTCCGGGTCAGGCAAAGGAAAAACCGCAGCAGGCAGAAGTGATCGCTGTTGGTCCTGGTGGAGTTGTTGACGGCAAAGAGATCAAGATGCAGGTAAAACCGGGCGATAAGGTAATCTACTCCAAGTACTCTGGAACAGAAGTAAAGGTAGAGGAAGAGGATTATATCATCGTTAAGCAGAATGATATCCTTGCAGTGATCGAATAATCGGAGAAATTATATCCGGGACCGCGTGTGCGAAGCGCTCAGGGCGGTCTGAAATTCAGAATTCAGAACGAAGTAACCGGAAAATGGTTACAGGAAATCTTGATTGGAGGAATTTTAACATGGCTAAGGAAATTAAATATGGCGTTGAAGCCAGAAAAGCTCTTGAAGCTGGTGTAAATAAACTTGCTGATACTGTCCGCGTAACGATCGGACCGAAAGGAAGAAACGTTGTTCTCGATAAATCCTTCGGCGCTCCGCTGATCACAAACGATGGTGTTACCATCGCGAAAGAGATCGAGTTAGAAGACCCGTTTGAGAACATGGGCGCACAGCTCTTAAAAGAGGTTGCCACAAAGACAAACGATGTTGCCGGTGATGGTACAACAACAGCTACCGTTCTCGCACAGGCGATGGTAAACGAAGGTATGAAGAACCTGGCTGCAGGCGCTAACCCGATCGTATTAAGAAAGGGTATGAAGAAAGCCACAGACGAGGCTGTCAAAGCAATCGCAGAGATGAGCGAGCCGATCAGCAGCAAAGACCAGATCGCAAGAGTTGCAGCAATCTCTGCAGCAAGCGATGAGGTCGGTGAGATGGTTGCAGACGCAATGGAGAAGGTTACAAACGACGGCGTTATCACCATCGAAGAGTCCAAGACAATGAAGACCGAGCTTGACCTTGTAGAAGGTATGCAGTTCGACCGTGGATACATTTCCGCATATATGTGCACAGATATGGAGAAGATGGAGGCAACTCTTGACGATCCGTATATCCTGATCACAGACAAGAAGATCGCTAACATCAACGATATCCTTCCGCTCCTTGAGCAGATCGTAAAGACAGGCGCAAAGCTTCTTATCATCGCTGAAGATATCGAGGGTGAGGCTCTCACAACTCTTATCGTCAACAAGTTAAGAGGTACATTCAGCGTTGTAGGTGTTAAGGCACCGGGCTACGGCGACAGAAGAAAAGAGATGTTAAAGGATATCGCGATCTTAACAGGCGGTACTGTGATCTCCGATGAGCTTGGTCTTGACCTCAAGGATGCTACAATGGAGCAGCTTGGCCGTGCAAAATCCGTTAAGGTTCAGAAAGAGAACACCATCATCGTTGACGGTCTCGGCGACAAGAAAGAGATCGCTGACAGAGTTGCCCAGATCAAGGGCCAGATCGAAGAGACAAAGTCCGATTTCGACAGAGAGAAACTTCAGGAGAGACTTGCGAAACTCGCTGGCGGCGTTGCAGTTATCCGCGTAGGTGCTGCTACTGAAACAGAGATGAAGGAAGCAAAGCTCCGTATGGAAGATGCTCTTGCAGCTACGAAGGCAGCTGTCGAGGAAGGTATCATCGCAGGCGGCGGTTCTGCTTATGTTCACGCAGCAGAGAAGGTTGCAGCCGTTGTAAATGAGATGGAAGGCGACGAGAAGACAGGCGGAAAGATCATCTTAAAGGCTCTTGAAGCTCCGTTATTCCATATCGTATCCAACGCAGGCCTTGAGGGCGCTGTGATCGTTAACAAAGTTAAAGAGCTCCCGGTTGGCCAGGGCTTCGATGCTTACAATGAGATTTTTGTTGATATGATCAAAGCTGGTATCCTTGATCCGGCTAAGGTTACAAGAAGTGCATTACAGAACGCAACAAGCGTTGCTTCCACACTTCTTACAACAGAGTCTGTTGTTGCAAACATCAAAGAAGAGACTCCGGCAATGCCGGCAGGTGCAGGCGGAATGGGCGGAATGATGTAATCCATCTCTGAAACTGCAAAATTTTAGGAAAATTAATAAAGCCATCGGCGGTTCTGTGAGCCGTCGGTGGCCTTTTTCATGTAACAGGAAATTCCCTGTCATATAAAAATACGAACAGTTCAGGGCATTTTTGAGAGCCTGCTGTTCTGGTATTCCCCGGACCAGGTTACATCCCGGTCGAACCAGGAGAGAGGCGGGAATTCTCTGGCATCCTCCTCGCAGGTAAACTCGATCTCCGCAAGCATGAGACCGGCGAATTTTCCCTCGAAGACATCGAATTCCACAGTGAGATCCTCACGACCCGGAACCGGGATCAGGTAGCGCTTTTTTGTGAGAATATTTCCGTCAGCTTTTGTGAGAAGATGGGTGTAGGCTTCTTTTGTCAGTGGGAGATTATATTCCTCTCTGGCGAGAAGTCCTTTGGATTTGTAGGTGAGGTAGCAGGTATCATCCTCCTTACGTACCCGGATTACCGGCTCTGTGCAGAGGTAGGCCTGTTCGATTTCATGACAGGGGAAAGACTCATAGTTTTCAGGCGGGGTCATGACAAGAAATTTGCGTTCGATTTCCATAATTATGTCCTTTCTGGATTTTCGGCTGCTGCCTGCGCAAGGCGGGAACAGTAACATATTGTAATAAATCATACCATATTGCAAGGAAAAAGTAAGGTCTTTTATTTGCAAATATGGTACAATCATTGTAAGAAAAGTTGCTGTTTATGAATGAAAAATCCCCGAACAGCAACAGGAAAAAGAAAAATATCTGGCAACTGGTCATACTTTGATGATGAAAACAGAAGGAGGAACAGCGTATGTGGACAAGGGCAGAATTAAAAGACAGAGCGAAAATGTGTCTGAGCCGTTATTACTGGGCGGCGTTTCTTGTGAGCCTGATCTTTGCGATCCTCAGTGGATTTGGCGGATCGAACGCGAATACCCAGAGGATTACAAGTTATCTGGAGCAGAATGAATCAGGAAACAGTCAGACCGATCAGAGT
>ERZ773177.979-NODE-979-length-14284-cov-3.13929_pt1 | contig 14284 bp, 9 predicted proteins | sample MGYA00580534_ERZ773177 | MGnify/ENA primary metagenome ERZ773177 (study PRJEB29015, sample SAMEA2737872) | human gut metagenome | biome: human gut; feature: human-associated habitat; material: faeces | place: China | collected 2012 ...
AAGCCCCTCCTCGGAAACCTCGATGTCTGCATACTGCTCATACAATTTTGAGCGCTCTTCAAAAAGGGTCTCTAAAGTCTGCCCTTTCTTTAATACTACACCTCTACCCTTTATGTCTGCAAGTCGTTTTTCCAAAATAGCATAAGAAACCTTGAGATACACAACTCTGCCTATCTCCTTAAGATGCTCCATGGCCTCTTTTCCGTATACCACCGAACCGCCTGTAGCTATAATGGCCCTATCAGCCCTGATAGAGGCATTGACACGGTTCTCTACCTCTATAAAACCATCCGTGCCCTTTTCCTCAATTATCTCACGCAGAAGCTTTCCCTCCTGCTCCTGTATCAGTAAATCCGCATCCAGGAAGCTGTATCCCAGCACCTTTGCAAGTATTACGCCTATGGTACTCTTTCCAACTCCCGGCATGCCTATAAGTACGATATTAGTTTTCTGTTCCATCTACTGCCTCAGTATTCTCTGCATCTGTACTATTGGTGCTTTCTGACTGCTGTGTGCTCTCTGTAGCGCTTGTGTCTGCTGCCTTTTTGTCCTTCTTGGTAGTAGTAAAATAATTGTGAATCTTGATCTTGTCAAGCTGCTTCTGCTTTACAGACCATTTTTCATCGTCCTGCCATCCTGAAAGGATGCCATTGTAATATTTGTCCTCTTTATTGCCCTTTACAGTCTTCCTGTTTGACTCTGTTGCTTTATCATCGGTCTTTTTGTCGAGCCTTACGATATAGTAAGTGCTGTCTGTGGTGATGAGGTCTGAGGTGTGTCCCTCCTCAAGGGAATTGAGTGCATCTACAACGCTCTGATCAAGATTGTTTGTAGTGTATACACTGTCCTTTGTCTTGCTGTCCGATGACTCTGAGCTCTCTTTAGACTCTGTGTCATCTGATTTCTTATCTGAATCATCTGTCTTCTCCGCATCCGGATCAACGTATGTGGCGTATGTGCCTGTTGTGGCTGTAGTGCCTGCTGCCTTGGCTGCATCCTCTAAGGATGCTCCTCCTGCAAGCGCCTCTACCACTGCATCTGCCTGTGCCTTTATCTGTGCTGACTGCTCATCTGTATATGTCTGATACTGGTAATTAGAGTCATATGCACCCTTGTAATCAAGCTTCACAACGGTGTATGCAGCCATATTGGCTTCCTCATCCGTCACGCTTGAATCAGCATTTTTGATGATTGCAGCATACATCTTACTCTTTATGAGGCGAAGCTCTAAATATTCCTCGACAATCTCCTCTGTAGCACTCATCTCGTCTATCACATCATCGGAATTTGCCTTCATAAACTTCTCTGCGGCCTTTTTGATTTCCTTTTTCTCATTATCAGAAACCTCTACATCGTAATCTGACTGATGCGCCTTTAATGTGTAAAGCTCATGAGCCTCCTCGATAGCATTTTTCTTCCATGTTTCAAGCACAGTATTATTGCCTGATACTGTCTTGTCCCAGTAGCCCTCGCCCATGTACTGTATATACATGTCATCATAACCGGCCTCCTGGTACCTTATCATAAAATTAACAAGCCCAAGCTTGATATCCTCTTTATCTAATGTCGCAACTGTTGCGGTTTTATTTATTGCACATCCTGTAAAAGCTGTAACTGAGAGTGTTGCAGCTAATAACATAGCTATTACTTTTTTCGCTTTCATTGTATCTATCCTCTTTAAAATTGGTATAGTATCGCTCGTATATTATAGAGCTTTTCGGGCCTGCTGGCAAGCATTTTCTAAACTTTGTAAATTATCGTCAATTTCGCGTAAAGCATGTGGTGTTTCCTATGCTATATGCTACATGATTCCAAAATTCGGGTAACTATTCAGCCGTAATCAGTTCCTTACGCATCTGCGAAATCAGTTCCTCCACCACATCAAGCACATCCCGCTTCTTTGCCACGCTGCCATTTTTTAAATCAAATGTGAAATATGGGTTTTCTGCCATATTGAATTTGAGGGAGGATTTATACCGGGCAATAAGCTCCGGTATCTTCTCCGGATTTATCCTTGCCCGTTCAAACATAGTAAGCTTTATCAGTGAGCCGGTCTGCTTTATCTCAGTGATATATACGGCATGTGCCAGCGCCTTAAGCCTTGCCACGCGAAGCAGGCTGAGCACTGATTTTGGTGGTTCACCAAACCTGTCTATGAGCTCCTCGAGCATCTCATCCTTCTCTTCCTCTGTATCTATGCCTGCAATACGCTTGTATATATCCAGCTTCTGGAATTCGTTTGCGATATAACCTGCCGGAATATAAGCATCGGTTACAATATCCACGGTCGTGTCAAATTTATCACTGATATCCTCGATGCCCTTTGCCTCTTTTACAGCCTCGCTCAACATCTTGCAGTACAAATCGTAGCCCACTGCCTCCATGTGTCCGCTCTGCTCCGCACCGAGCAAATTGCCCGCACCACGGATTTCAAGGTCTCTCATGGCAATCTTAAAGCCGCTGCCAAGGTCTGAGTACTCCTTTATCGCTGCAAGACGCTTTTCTGCCACCTCTTTTAACATCTTGTTGCGCCTGTACATGAGGAATGCATACGCAGTACGGTTAGACCTGCCGACTCGTCCGCGGAGCTGATAAAGCTGTGAAAGCCCCATGTTGTCCGCATCGTGGATAATCATTGTATTGACGTTTGAGATGTCAAGTCCGGTCTCTATAATGGTCGTGGATACAAGCACATCTATTTCACCATTGATGAAACGGTACATGATGCGCTCAAGCTCCGTCTCCTTCATCTGTCCGTGCGCAAATGCAACAGTCGCATCCGGCACCAGCTCCTGCAGCTTTGCTGTTATGTCTGCTATGTCGCGCACTTTATTGTATACGTAGTACACCTGTCCGTTTCTGGCAAGCTCCCTGTTAATTGCCTCTCTGACAAGCTCATCATTGTACTCCATGACATATGTCTGAATCGGTACACGGTCCATCGGCGGCTCCTCAAGCACACTCATATCCCTTATGCCGATTAAACTCATGTGGAGTGTCCTCGGAATCGGTGTAGCAGTCAGTGTGAGCACATCCACATTGACCTTCATCTGCTTAATTTTCTCCTTGTGAGTCACTCCAAAGCGCTGCTCCTCATCGATTACCAAAAGTCCCAGATCCTTAAACTGCACATCCTTTGAGAGTATACGGTGTGTTCCGATGATGATATCAACCTCACCCTTTTTGAGCTTTTCTATCGTCTTTTTCTGCTCTGCTGCACTTCTGAAACGGCACATCAAATCCACATTCACCGGAAAATCCTTCATCCTCTGCGAAAACGTATCGTAAATCTGCTGTGCCAGAATGGTTGTCGGAGCAAGATACGCTACCTGCTTGCTGTCCTGCACCGCCTTGAAGGCCGCACGGATTGCAACCTCCGTCTTGCCGTAGCCCACGTCACCGCAAATCAGTCTGTCCATTATTTTATGGCTCTGCATATCAGTCTTTGTGGCTTCAATTGCAAGAATCTGATCCTCAGTCTCATCAAAAGGAAAAAGCTCCTCAAACTCTCTCTGCCACACCGTATCCTCGCCGAAGGCATAGCCGTTTTGCTGCTCACGCTGGGCGTACAGCTTCACCAGGTCTCCTGCAATCTGCTTTACCGCACCTCTGACCCTATTCTTTGTTCTTGTCCATTCCTGACCGCCAAGCTTGTTGAGCTTTGGTTTTCTGGCATCCTTTCCGGCATATTTTTGTATCATGTCAAGCTGGGTAGCGAGGATATAGAGATTGGAGCCACCCTGATACTCTATCTTGATGTAGTCCTTTACCTTTTTGTCCACCTCAAGCTTTTCAATGCCGCGGTAAATACCTAGTCCGTGGTTTTCATGCACTACATAGTCCCCAACCGACAAATCGGTAAAGCTCTGTATTTTTTCACCCTCATAGGTGCGGTGACGCTTCTTTTTCTTCTGCTGTGCCCCAAAAATATCTGACTCCGTAATCACGGCAAACTTTAGGATAGGATACTCAAAGCCTCTTCTCACCTTGCCGTAGCAGACCATAATCTGCCCCTCAAAAAGCTCATGGTCGTAGTTTTCAGTGTAAAAGCATGTGATTCCCTGGTCTGTGATATCCTCTGAAAGCCTCTTTGCCCTTGTCCTTGAACCGGATAAAAGAATGACTCTGTAGCCGTTTTTCTTATAGCGCTTTAAGTCCTTTATCAAAAGCTCAAAGCTGTTATTGTATGGGCTGACACTCTGACAGTGAATACCATAGCTTCCCAGCTGGTGCAGTCCGTTTGCTTTATTATCAAGCGCAGCGAGTGCGATGCACGAATACTTCCCAAGCTTTGCCACTATCTCCTTCTCTGTAAAAAGACCGTTCATCTGCCCCGGAAGTATATATCCCATCGCAAGTCTCTGCTTCATGCTCTCTGAAAACTCGGTCTCTGTAAGCTTTCCCTGCTCTGTACATCTGGTCAACTCATCAAAAAATATAAGGCTGTCCGATGGATTAAAATAATCCAAAAGCCCGACTCTCTCGGCAAAAAAGTACGACAAAAAAGCATCCATGCCTGCATACATGGACAGTTCTCCCCACTCCTCGGTAAGCTCGTCTGCCATCACAGTCACTCTGTGTGCTTCCTCTGTCTTCATCTGCTTTCTAAGCTTGTCAGACACCCGCTTTGCCTCTGCCTTAAGCTTTTCAATTCCCCCGGCCTTTTCCTCATCGCTAAGTACAAGCTCTGCCGCCGGATATATGCTCACCCGGTCAATATTTTCGATGGATTTCTGGCTCTCGCAGTCAAAATATCTGATGGTGTCTATCTCGTCTCCCCACAGCTCAATTCGGATAGGATTCTCCTCCGTCAGCGGAAAAACATCAAGAATACCACCCCTGACAGAAAACTGTCCCATCGTCTGGACCTGATACTCTTTTTCATAGCCCATTCTGATAAGAGCAGCCTGAATTTCCTTCAAATCCAAAAGCTGTCCCTGCTCAAGTGTAAGCACGTTTTCCCACATCTTTTCTATCGGCGCCATCGTATTCATCAGCGCATCAAAGGTGGTCACAAGTGTCACTCTCTCCTGCTCACGGATAGCCTTCAAAGCCCTGATGCGCTCCGCTGTCAGGAGATTGCCCCTGATATCCGACTGGTAAAAAAGCACATCCTTTGATGGATAATACACCACCTCTTTGTCAAAAAAACTGTACTCATCGTACAGTTCCTTCGCCTTCTGCTCTCCAAAGGTCACAATAAGCTTGTTTTTCCTGTGACCTCCAAAGGCATATATCATCTGTGATTTTTGCGCATCTATACATCCCGTGACAGATATAAGTCCGGACGATTTTTCTGCCGTTTTTGTCATCTCCTCAAAGCCCGCAAGGGAAAGGAGTGGCTCTGTAAATGCTTTCACTTTCAATTCTCCATTTCTGTCTGTTCAAAATCACCTTGTCGATTTCCAGCTAGTTATATATGTTCATAGCCTTATCCGTCTCGCCCTGCATCATAAGAACTGCTGCATCCATCGCATGACCGATAGCTTCCTCCACCTTTGCCCTGTCCTCAGAACTGAAACGCCCGAGCACATGGTCAGCAAGATCCCAGCCCTGCGGCTTCTCTCCAACACCGACCTTGATACGGCTGAAGCCCTGTGTGCCGGTCATTGCAATGATGCTCTTAATCCCGTTGTGACCGCCGGCGCTGCCCTTTTTGCGGATACGGATACGCCCCGGCTCAAGCGAAATATCATCAAAAATAACAATCATTTCCTCATCCGGATCAAGCTTATAAAAATTCATCACCTCAGCAACAGACTCGCCGCTTAAGTTCATGTATGTCTGCGGCTTCACAAGCAGCACCTTCATGCCCTCAATCACTCCGCTTCCACAGAGCGCCTTGTGCTTTTTGTCTGTCACACTTATATTATATTTATCCGCAAGCGCATCTATCACATCAAATCCGATATTGTGTCTTGTGTGCTCATATTTTTTATCAGGATTTCCAAGTCCTACTATAACGTACATCGTTTATCCTTTCTCTTTCTCATATCATTTACAATTCAAAATAAAACAAATACTGCTGGATAATTCCCGCCACACCCTTGTAGCGCTCAAAATCAAAGCCGTCACTATAATATTTGTCCAAAAGCTGCTTTACATGCGTATCTATCGGAAACGCATCCACATGATGTAAACCGAAAAGGCATATGCAGTTCGCCACCTTTTTGCCAATTCCTTTGCGAGTAAGCAGGCTTCCCATCGCCTCATCATAGCTCATTTTGCGCAGATTATCAAGCCAGTCAGGATTATTAGCGCCATACTCATATATTTCCTTCAGATACGGTGCCCTATAGCCAAAGCCCATGCTCCTATCATCAAATACCTCATCCGGTACCTCAAGAGGCTTGGGAAATGTATACAGCTCTTCCCCCTCTGCACTGCCGTCTATTTTATGTCCGCACCGCCTGCAAAGTAAATCCACGCTGTTTGTGATTCGCTTTATGTTATTATTCTGGGAAATCATAAAAGTAACAATCATCTCCCACAAATCCTGCCTTAAAATGCGCACACCACTGCCATATGCATATGCCTCCTTCAGATGCGCGTCATCTCCGTCTGCTATAAGCTTTGCAATCCCCGCATAATCCGTATCCATATCCAGATAGCTTTTCCATATATTGTTCCAGTCTGCCTCATCACAGTCCAGCTCAAACTCATTCCCATCCTGCTTAATCCGAAGCGCCCTGTCAAATGCCACTACTGTGTATTCATTTTCTCCTGTATTCTTCCATCTAAAGCACTGACCACTGTCAGCAATCTGTTTTAAATCCAGATTATCTATTTTCGTCTTGTACATATCTGTTTGTCTATCCTCTTTTATTGTAGCTATACTCGTAACTATTCAGAACATCCCACGCACATTCTAAAAAGCCGGTCTGTCTGTGGCTTATTGTACCACGGATAGACCGGTTTGTGTGAAATATATTTAGATTATTATACCAGCTCAGGAATTTTATATCCTGCTTTGCTCATCGCTTTTTCAAATTCATCGAGCGACATCTCTGCCTTCTCGGCACCTCTTTTTGCAGAATAGTCTCCCTCCTGTACTGAAAGATAAATTTCAAAAAGACGGCCCTCCTGAATGCCACGTTTTTTATGATCATCCCATGCCTTACACATATTTACCACCTCTTCCTTTTCATCATACTTAATGTCAGTTCCTACAAATAGATTGATAGCTGCTACTGTCTCAATATCAACCCTTGTGAAGGTTTCGTCGTTTGTAATTAAATCATTCAGCTTTTCCTCATCTGACGCATTTTTCAATAACTCAAACAATGGCCTGAGCCCTGTCTCGAACTTGGAAAAGTCTGTAATCTCCAGTGGATTCAGCAAATTAATCCTGTAATCATTGATGAATGGGAGTATTCTTTCATCCATCTGTGGCATCATCTCTGCAAGGCTTCTTGGCCCATCCCACTGTGTAGTTCCAAGATACAGTGTGATTGTAATCACCGGTGTCAGCTTATCATCAAGTGTAAAGCCTGACAAAAACTCGTCCGAAGACCTGTAATCCTTATTTTTCCGGTGGCGTTTCTTTGCCTCGTTGACCTGCTCTCCGTAATTCAATGCATCATAAATCATAGTTTTAACAGGCATCGCATAATGAATGTCTGTCTGCGCTTCTGCTCCAATTAAGATAACATACATTTGCCCTGTATGCTTCACGGAAACACTTTTTAGCAAATCTCTCCATTTCTGCTTAACAATCTGCTTCTTATCAATACCGAAAACTGATAACACCTCTGTGGTGTCACATTCCTTTAAATCCTCCGGTTTGATAACCTTCTCTCCGTCAAACAATACATAATTACAGATTTCACTGAACCTCGTATTGTCCGACAAATACTCCTTTGCCTTCGAGTCCTTTGTACCCAAATTAACCTCCTCTTCTTGTGTGAGCAGGAAAATCTGAAGTCGAATAAAAATACTGTATACTTATGCTTTCCACGTATATAATGTGTACAATAATCCCTTATATAAAAGCCGGCAAAATCCCCATCCCCCGCTTTTCTCGTAATTTTTTCACATCTGACATTTCAATTTTCCTGCTATTAACTGGTAACATAAAGCATTGAAAATTTCCATGTCTTTGTCGAAATATGCGAAGTGGTCTGCCCTCTTCAAAGTGATACGCACCGATGAAAATATGCTGTGGTGTCGTATTTACAGAAATATAATGCTTTGAGTTGATTGTAACACAGAGAGGAAAGTTTGTCATCAAATTTCTCTCTAAAAGACAAGGGTAAAAGACGAGGGTCTAAAATGAATATATGCTTACTTTTTATTCTCTAATCAAACCCTTATTACACAAAAACCGCGCAAGCCAATCTCCTCCGATGCACTTGCGCGATTTCGTCTGATATACACATACCAAAATTATTATTTACATTTGCTACAGCATTTGACTGTTTTATGCATTCTCAATCTCTGTCTTATACTTTTCAAGAATCATATTCTGGATATTCTCGCGTGTGGCAGAGTTAATCGGATGGGCTATATCCCTGTACTCGCCATCGTTTGCCTTACGGCTTGGCATGGCGATGAAAAGTCCCTTTTCTCCTTCGATTACCTTAATGTCATGTACCACGAATTCATCATCGATTGTGATTGACACAACCGCCTTCATCTTGCCCTCTTTTTCTACCTTACGAATTCTGATGTCTGTAATCTGCATATTTTTGTCCCCCTGGTCTGTTTTTAAATTACATATCTTACATTTTTTTCTTTTACTATCATGACTCCATCCTCACCACAATAGCAGGTGTTTGGATTGATGGTTCCACGACTCTCTACGATGCAATTTTCGAGGTGCACATTGTCGCCTATGTAGACGTCATTGAGCAGCACGCAGTTCTTCACGGTAGTGTTTTTGCCCACAAATACCTGCTTGAAAAGCACCGAATCCTCCACGCTTCCGTTTATGATACAGCCACTTGATACGAGGCTGTTTGAAATGTCTGAGCCCGGATTAAACTTGGCCGGTGGCAGGTCGTCCACCTTTGAGCAGATGGTCGGCTCCTCCCTGAAGAAATAGCTTCTGATGTCAGGTCTTAAGAAATCCATATTGGTCTTGAAGTATGCATCAATATCAGCGATATTGTTCCAGTATGAATTTATCTTGTAGCCATATATTTTCTTTACATTTTTGTAGCGCACGAGGATATCATTTACGAAATCGAATCTGTTTTCCTCAGCTGCCGCCTCCAAAAGCTCTATGAGCTGTCGTCTCCTGATGACATAGATACCTGTGGAAATGGTGTTGGATGAGGCCTCGATTGGCTTTTCATCAAACTCTGTGATTCTTGACTCATCATCCATGCGTACCACACCAAAACGGCTGACATCGTCGTTGTACATCATGTCCTTGCATACCACTGTAATGTCTGATTTTTTCTCGATGTGAAAATCAAGCACTCTGTTGAAATCCAGCTTGTATACACAGTCACCGCTGCTGATGATGACATATGGCTCATGACGTCTCTTGAGAAAATCAATGTTCTGATACATCGCATCTGCCGTGCCCCTGTACCAGTCACTGTTGTCCGCTGTGACTGTAGGTGTAAAGAGGAATAAGCCCCCCTGCTTTCTGCCAAAATTCCACCATTTTGATGAGCTTAAATGCTCATTCAGTGAGCGTGCATTGTACTGGGTCAGTACTGCGACAGTCTGTATATGTGAGTTTGACATGCTGCTGAGCGCAAAATCTATGCTTCTGAAGCTGCCTGCTACCGGCAGGGCCGGTACTGCTCGTTTTGCTGTCAGTTCCTTCATCCTATTATTGTTGCCGCCGGCCAAAATTATTCCTATTGCCTTCATTTTCCGTCACCTGCCTTGATAATAACTTCTCCGCCCTCAAGCACACCGTCTTTGTAATCCTCTTCGTATGTAACACCGGAGATTGCTGTATTTTTGCCTATCTTTACCCCGTCCGGTATCACAGAATCTTCTCCTATAGTGACCAGCCCAAATGAGTATATGCTCTCATTTAATACGTTCGGCTTCTCCTGTCCGAAGCCAAGTGTCACATTATCGCCCACCTTGCAATTTTCGGCAATGATGGACTTGTCTATCGTGACATTGGAGCCTATCTCCGTGTCACACATGATGATGGAATCACGTATTACTGCGCCTCTTCCAATCTTGACGTTGGCACCTATAACAGAATGCTCCACATGACCATAGCATTCACAGCCCTCACCCATGATGCTTCGCTCCACATGACCTCCTTTGGCTATATAAAGTGGCTCGATTGCATCATTCTTTGTATAAATCTTCCAATACTCCTCGTACAGATTGAACTCCGGAATGAGGTCCACAAGCTCCATATTGGCCTCCCAGTATGAGCCCAGTGTACCTACGTCCTTCCAGTATCCGTTGAACTCGTATGCAAACATACGTCTGTCGTTTTCAAAGCAGTATGGTATGACATGCTTGCCAAAATCACAGTTTTCCTGATCCTTTAATGCAAGTAATGCTTCCTTTAGCACCGGCCATGAGAATATGTAAATGCCCATTGATGCGAGATTGCTGCGCGGATGAACCGGCTTTTCCTCAAATGCATTGATGCGCTTATCATCATCGGCTATGACGATACCAAATCGGCTGGCCTCCTCGATAGGCACCGGCATGGTTGCTATGGTCACATCGGCATTGTTTTCCTTGTGGAAATCAAGCATCACCTCATAGTCCATCTTGTAAATATGGTCTCCTGACAGTATCAACACATAGTCCGGGTTGTAACTGTCTATATACCTCATATTCTGGTAGATTGCATTGGCTGTACCTGTGTACCACTCGCTGTTGCCGCTCTTCTCATAAGGAGGCAGTATTGCCACTCCTCCATTATTCCTGTCGAGGTCCCACGGAATACCTATTCCGATGTGGCGGTTAAGTCTGAGTGGCTGATACTGTGTAAGTACACCCACTGTATCAATTCCTGAATTGATGCAGTTGCTAAGCGGAAAATCTATGATTCTGTACTTTCCACCAAACGAAACTGCCGGTTTTGCTACGTTCGCTGTCAGAACACCAAGTCTGCTGCCTTGACCACCTGCTAAAAGCATGGCTATCATTTCTTTCTTAATCACGTTATCACTCCTCGTCTGTCCTAATTTTTGTTGTGCCCATCCGGTCCCCACCACTTGTTTCTGTAATAACCGTATCTGTAATGCTTCCATAATAAATCACAATTGTTTCCATATAAATTATAGTTGCTGCTGCATAAATTGCAGTTACTGCCATATACTTTAACCCCATAAAATTCATATGGTCCGGATGAATTATTTTTATAAAAAAATTATACCACAGCCGCATTACCACTTCAACATTTTTCACAAAATCAAATAATATTTTTCTTTTTTTTCGACATTTTGCACAAGTGCCATTTATCGTATATCTGTTTAACCTGCTATGGTTCTTATCATTTGAAAGTCATGCCTGCTTTCACCTTATTTTTCCTTTGCAAATACTATATTTAGTTGTATAATTAATATAAAGTAACTATTCAGAACAAGAAAATCTGTTGCTTACATGCAATCATGACGCATCGGCTTTTTGTTCTCAGTGTTTCTTAATAGTTAAAATATAAATTATAATAAATCAGGCAGGTAAAATTAATGTATAAAATAGATTTCAGCAAACCAATACACATCCATTTCATAGGCATCGGCGGTATCAGCATGAGCGGTCTCGCAGAGATTCTGCATGAGGAGGGCTTTACAATTTCCGGCTCCGATTCAAAGGAATCAGACCTCACAAAGACTCTTGCTGCCAAGGGCATAAAAGTCATATATGGCCAGAGCGCAGACAATATCACCTCCGGTATCGACCTGGTGGTTTACACTGCTGCTATCCATGAAAGCAATCCTGAGTTTGCCGCAGCAAAGGCAGCCGGTATTCCAATGCTTACCAGAGCCGAGCTTCTCGGACAGATTATGGACAATTACGATTATTCTATCGCTGTAGCCGGCACACACGGCAAGACTACCACCACATCCATGATCAGCGAGATTCTTCTCGCCGCCCAGACAGATCCTACCATTTCCGTAGGTGGTATTTTGTCATCTATCCACGGCAATCTGCGTGTGGGCGATTCAGAGTACTTCATCTCTGAGGCGTGTGAGTACACAAACAGCTTTTTGAATTTCAGACCACGCTACAGTATTATTTTAAATATTGAGGCTGAGCATCTGGATTTCTTTAAGGATATCAACGACATCAGGCATTCCTTCCGCGAGTATGCATCAAACACTCTCGCAGGCGGTGCTACCATCATCAACGGTGAGATTGACCGCTATGAAGAGATTGTCGCAGGTCTTCCTCAGAAGATTATCACCTATGGCTTTGATTCAAAATATGATTTCTATCCGGAAAATATAACCTATGACGATAAAGCTTGTGCATCTTTTACAGCTATGAGACAGGGTAGTCCACTTTTCGACGTAAAACTCTCTGTTCCGGGCGCTCACAATGTAAGCAATGCGCTCGCAGCCATAGCTTTATCCACCACACTCGGTCTAGATGAGGAGTCTATCCTCACAGGCCTTGACAAATTTGGCGGTGCTGACAGACGTTTCCAGTACAAGGGCAAGGTAAACGGCGTCACAATCATTGATGACTACGCTCACCATCCAACCGAGATCCGCGCAACACTGACAGCTGCACAGAAATATCCACATGACAGGCTTGTACTTTGCTTCCAGCCACACACCTATTCCAGAACCAAGGCATTCTTAAATGATTTTGCCGATGTTCTTTCAATGGCAGATGTTGTGGTGCTTGCTGATATCTATGCTGCGCGTGAGCAGAACACATATGGTATCTCATCTAAGGATATCCTGAATTTATTGCTCGAAAAAGGTGTGAATGCGCACTATTTCCCATCATTTGAGGAAATCGAGAAATTTTTATCAGAAAATTGTGTAAACGGTGACCTGTTGATAACAATGGGTGCTGGAAATGTTGTAGAAATCGGCGAAGACCTGCTTAAGAAATAAGTTATCCACGTTATCCACATACAAAATGTTAACAACTCTCATTTTGTGTGTGGATTTTTTAAATAATTTTCAACAGCTTATATACCCTGTGATACATTGATTTTTCAATTATTTTACACAGTTATCCACGTTATCCACATTTTTTTGTGGACTCGGAAAGCCCGAGTTTACAAGGCTTGTAGCACTTTTACCATCTTCACACAGTTAAAATATTGTGCTATAATTGCTCACAGGTTAAGCGAAAGAGAGTTTTTTTATATGACAGCGATAAACATTAGCAGTGACATAGCAACATCATTCACTACTGTGTCAGATATTTTTATAGATCAATACATGCCAAAGGCAAACGGTGAGTTTGTCAAGGTATACCTTTATCTGCTCCGTGCGACAGGCTCCGGGGCAGGCATAGCAACTATTTCAGAGATTGCTGATCATTTCAGCAATACTGAAGCCGACATCATACGTGCCCTCAATTACTGGGCCTCTGAGGGCATTTTGCAGGTGCAAACCGGCGCTGATGGTCAGATTATTGGAATCAACCTCTGCAGTCTTTCTGTATCCGGTATGCAGGCTGCTCAGAGTAATATACAAAGCGCTGTGGCTGATAATGCCGCGCAGAATAATTTGCAAAACGGTGTTATTAATAATGCTACACAGAATAATTTGCAAAACAGCGTGGTTAATAATGCTGCGCAGAATATTTCTACCGCGAATATTCGGATGCAGGATTCTGTTGTGGAAAAGCTTAAGAGCCAGACTCCTGACAAGCCTGCTTCTTCACAGAAGGAATACACACTTGATGAGATTAAGGAGTTTAGAAAGAATCCTGACATTTCAGAGCTTTTCTTTATTATAGAGACATATCTGAAGCATACGCTTTCATCCACAGACACCAATATGGTGCTCTACTGGCTGGACGAGCTTCATTTTTCTACCGACCTGGTGGAGTATCTCGTAGAGTACTGCATTACCAAAGGACATTCAAGCCTTCGTTACATGAACAAGGTCGCTCTCGGCTGGGCCGATGCCGGCATAAAGACCGTAGACCAGGCAAAGGACGATGCAGCCGCTCATTCACAGATTTACTATTCTGTAATGAAGGCTCTAGGCATCACAGGCCGCAATCTGGTTGACTCTGAGGTGTCACTCATCAACAAATGGGTCGGCGAATACGGTTTCGATATAGAGCTTGTAAAAGCCGCCTGCAGTAAAACTATTTCAGCTATCCAGAAGCCAAGCTTCGAGTACACAGACTCGATACTCGCGAACTGGAGGAAAAA
>ERZ773177.990-NODE-990-length-14127-cov-2.82909_pt1 | contig 14127 bp, 17 predicted proteins | sample MGYA00580534_ERZ773177 | MGnify/ENA primary metagenome ERZ773177 (study PRJEB29015, sample SAMEA2737872) | human gut metagenome | biome: human gut; feature: human-associated habitat; material: faeces | place: China | collected 2012 ...
GTAAAATTCTGATACTTATTGCGCTCAAATTTTAAATATGCAAAAATATATCCAGAAATCAAAACAAACGCATAAATGTGGAATGAATTGAGCCACTGCGCAATTAAGCCAAGGGAAACGGATGCTTGTGCCGGCATTCCGAACCATCCCTCCGGCAGCCACATTGCCAGACTATGGTATAGAACAATAAAACCCATTAGAATCACTTTTATAAAATTACAATTTTCAAGCTGCTCTGCTCTGCTCTGCTCTGCTCTGCTCTGCTCTGCTCTGCTCTGCTCAAAGGATTATCCGCATGTTCCAACTGTCTATCAACTCCTTTTTTGGATTTTATTGCGTTTTCTATGGTCTATTTTTCAAAATAAGAAACCCAATATTGCTCCTTCTCTTCCTGTGTCATACCGCCAAAATCAAACAATCGATTTCTTCCCTGCAAATTGGTATAATAATCATCGACAGCCTTTTTTATTCTCGCTGGGATGCCAACTGCTACAGAATTGTCAGGGATGTCATGGGTGACTACTGCACAGGCTCCAATGATCACGTTATCGCCAATTGTCACTCCTGGCATAATACATGCTCCCATTCCGATGTAAACATTATCCCCTATAGAAATCGGAGCTATATTGTCCATTCGTTTCCCATCAAAATAGCCCATAGAATTAAGTACTTTAATGCCACCGTCATATGTAATAAAGTTGACATTTTTCGCAAATAAGCCATCCTTTCCGACGGTAATCAAATATGGCTCAGATCCAAATGCCTCTACTCCGCAATTTAGCCGAGTCCCCCACCAATGTGTGCGCCACGACTTATCAGATACGATCTTTTGCTTTCCCATCCTCAGCGGTTTGCTTTATTGTGCACTCGAAAGCTTTTCTTCATTCTCTTGAAAAACATATTATTCACCTTTCTCTTCAATATCCTTTATCAACAAACCAGATGCCAGGGGAATCTAAGCATTTCTTTTGAATGTGGCAGGAATTTTTTCTTTACTAATAATAAATAAACTGCAATTCCAACTTTTCTGCCCAGCTTATTAGCAACTTCATTCACACCCTCAGTCAGGAACATTTTCTCCCCGCAATTGTATACATCCATGTTCTTATTAATCCATTGATTCATATAGAGATCATCGCCATAATGTCCACAGAAATCCTCGTCATAGCCATTCAAATATAGATACGCAGCTTTTGTCATAAAGAAGCAATTCGGATGGACACCATATTTACTCCAGGAGCCATTATCCTCAAGATACTCATCAAATACATAAACTGCCCTATCTGATATGCCTTGGCCGGACATACAGGATATTAGCGTTTCTTCCGGAAACAGCATATCAATGTCGGCGGTGATCATACGAGAGGTTTCACAACAGAATACTCCAAGGTTTTTGCCCCCCCCCGAATTCCATTTTATATCCCTGTCAATACGTACCAACCTATGATTCACATTTAATCCATCAGGCATAGAAACAGGAACAGGGGAACAGTCATCTACTACTACAAGGTTTAATTTCCTTTTCACCGCATCTGAGAGGCTGTTATAATAGAGAAGGTTTCTGGCAATCCCATTCATCCCTTCCTGATCATTTACATAGACCGGATATATAATTGAAAGTTTTTCCAAATCAGAACCGGCATGTAGTCGTTTATATGGAGCTTCCTTAAACGAACGGAAGTCCGATAATAGCCAATGTTTACTCTTTCCTAATATGCTCCTTACTGCTGACATTTAACTCCTCCTTGCTTTTTCCAAACATATTCACGATTTTGCTCCTCAGGCTCTTTACAAACCCAAAGACCATCCGAAATAGGGCCTTAATATAATTTGGATATAGCACACAATTGATGGCTAAGTTTACCGCTAAAGCAGTGACCGCAACCTTCAAAGCCATAATAATCCAGGCTACATAGGATATTCCAACCAGGCTTATCCCCTTTGTAATATAAAGTGTCAATACAGCGCAGGCCGCATCAACAACTATATGTTTGAAGAAATACTTCATACTCCGATTCAGTATATCTTTTGACAGATACCATGCTAAGTACGTTGTCCGATAAAGCATGGCTGCAAGAGTCCCCACTGCAACACCAACCAGTCCAAACCGTCTAACCAACACAACAGAAACAATAATATTGATCATCGCTTCTATGATTGCACTCCACTGCGTCTGCCTGTAATGACCTGCAGCTAATACCATCATGTTGTATGGAAGGCGCAGACAGTAAGATGCCTGTGCCGCTGAAATGAGTAATGAAAACGCAGGTACAATATAATTCGCATCAGAGATTTCTTTCGTATAAATATTTACAAACGGCAGAATCAGGACTGCTGTACATGAGAATGAAAAAGTGACAAGAAGATGCATCAGCCATTCCACCCATCCGAAAGTCTTGTCTAGTGTATCTGTCTCTTTTCGGGCATACATATCCCCAAACATGGACTGAACTCCTGCGGTAAGGGAATTCAAAATCTGCTTTACCCCATTGACCACAAGATGATACACTGCATAGATAGAAACATTTTCCAGAGTAGAAAAGAGCGTCAGAACTACCGTGTCAGTATTTCCTAAAACCACAGCAGCAATGTGCTGCGCCAAACCATTCCATTTTTGCTTAATCGGCTCACCTTCCAGTTTTATCTTCTTATCCAAACTGTAATGTCGTTTTACATAGGCATTCAGAGCCACAGGCTGAATTAGGAAAACTGTAGCTGTAGCAAGTTTTACCAAATGAATACCTGCACCCATCTTCATGAGGATTACGCTGAAAACGGTATTCAGCAACATGGTTGCTCCTTGCAGGCCAAGCTGGATGAATGACATCTGATCAGCATCCAAAAGGAGCCGATATGACATACTAAAAAAATATTGGGCAAATGAACTGATGGATATGATAAATATCAATCCCATCGTATACGAAAAATCAAACCTTTCCCGGGTAACAAATGGGTAAAATACCATCAGGAAAGCTGTATAAATTATAAGAATTATCGCAATCCTGCGGAAGAATCGCTGGGAGGATTTCATGATCCTGCTAACTTCAGCATTGTCCTTGTCCGCAAGCGGCTTGTAAAGCGTGGACTGCACCACAGCGCCTACACCACACTCTGCGAGTGCAACAAAGCCCAGAAATTGCGTGATAGAAGACACGAGGCCATTCACGGCTGATCCATAACAGGATAAGAAAAAGCGTGGCAGTATAAATCCGCAAACCAGTGTTATTAACTGATATGCCAATGATACGATTGTATTGTATAGTAGTTTCTTCTTTCTGGTCACTATGGCTCCCCTTGCTTTACATTTTTACGTGCAATTTACGTCATCCATATTCAGCTTATAAATTTGTCCGTTCCTGTTTTATTATCGTATGCAATATCTATCTTTTCTGGAATCGTATTATCTCCAGATCCACGATTCTGCCTTCTTCAATCACCATAGCGTCTTTCAAAACGCCCCCAATCTTCTCCGTCATAAGTTCGACCAGATACGGAAGAATAACCTGAGAATTATTCTCTGTAAATGTCTTATAGAAAGGGGATGGTGTATGGTCTACTGCATAATGCAGGATCCCACCCACTTCGTATGTAGGATTCTCTATTGTGGTCGGAACGCTGGCTTCGATTCCACCACATCTATCACAACTCACGTCGATAATCATAGAATTCTTTTTCATCCTGGCAAGATCAGTCCGATACAGGATATGATCCGTGCGCATGACATCCCATAAGATACAATTCACGACCACATCGTAATTTGGCAGTTCTTCCTGAAACAGCGCCTCACTGCGTCTGTCGTACTGCATTACTTCTGCCCCTAACATATTCAAAACCTTGATGGCGCCTCTTGCGGTGTTTCCACATCCAAGAACCGCTGTCTTTGTCTCGTATGGCATACGCCCAAAGCCCTGGAACGCATGCATGACTGCCGCTTCCCCGGCAAGCTCGTTATTTCTCCAGAAAAGATGGCGCCCCTTATAATTCATATTTTCCCATGCATAGGCAGTCAGCCCGCCGTTGATAATCTTGTCTGTGATGTCTCTGTTCTGCGTCGCATGAACCCAGCCGAAAATGGTTTGCCCCTTATGCAGGCTTTCCAAATAGTCAGCATCCCCAATTTTCGGGTCACAAATAACATCCTGCTCAAGGACCGTCTCCCTTGGTGCAATAATGCAACCATATCTTGCGTATTCCTTATTCGGAATTTCTAAAACAAGGCCATGTCCCTCTTCAAAAAACAAGCGATCTGGGTGATTTATCCCACTAACGTGGTCAGGCATGATTGCCCTGCGTTTCTCATTTTCCTTATGGCTAACAGGAAAGCCGATTGTCTTGAACTTTCCATCAGAATAATAATTTCTTTGCTCTTTCATTTCACATTCCCTCCAAACCCGGCAATTGAATCAGTTTCCCGAAACGAATATCCGTTTCAGGAAGAAGGTTTGCGTCAAACCCACTCTGTGGGTAAAACGTCATTTCTCCGAAATAAACCCGTCCACAGCTTTCATATAGGTCAACCCTCACAAATGGGTATCCTTTGGACAGTTTTTCTGCAAGCGAGAACATCTCATCTATGCATTTCGGTTTTGGTAATGTGAAATTTTCCGGGGCATCGCGCCCCTTGATATTAAGCCTTAATAACCTCCATTCCTTATCGAAGAAATAAAACTGTGTATTGCCGCTACTCCTCCCAACACGGACCATAACACAGTCTACATATCCATCGAAGCAAAAAAATTGTAGTCCGTCAGGCCGGAATCCAAATCTGTAAATTCATCAGATAGAACAATGTCGTTAGATTCATGATTCGAACGTAAAGTAGCTTCCCGAGTTTCTGGCTGCTTGTGAAGCATCACCTTTATTTCTGATCCTAAACTTTCATCTGTCCAGTATCCCCCTCAGACAAATTTATCCACTTGCCAATCTCATAATCCCATTCGATAGGATCTATGCGGTCAAATCCGCTCCCATCGAAAAATGTAAGTTCTCCAAAATATATTTGACCATCACAATTATATAAATCCACACGAACATGTTTCAGTCCAACTGAGAGCTGTTCTGCCAGCTTAATCATGCATTCAAAGTTTTCCGGCTTTCTCGGTGGAGTATCTGCATGCCTATATCCCCATGTAAAATCCAGGTAGTTAAACTGTCTGTCAAAATAGTCAGCTCTTGTCCCTCCTGCTGATTTTCGGTCAGAATTAATCATGACCATCTTCATTTCACCATCAAAACAGTAAAACTTATAGTCTTTCAGGCCACTGCCCAGTCTTTTAGCATTAGGATGAAACCATACAATGACCTCAGTCAGAATAAGAATTATACCCCCCCTACCCGAAGAATCCGGGAGCCTAATCCATTCTCCAAGTTTCAAATCTGCATTCTCTTTTGTGAAAAAAACAAATCCTGAGGCCAGATAAAAGGTAAGCTCTCCGAAGTATATTTTCCCCTCCACGTCGTAAAAATCAGCACGCAGAAATGGTATATCCTGCGAAAGATTTTCTGCCAGCTTTGCCATTTGGTCTATCTCTTTGGGGATGGAAAGTTCCTTCCCTGGAACCGGCAGGAACGCAGATTCACCAAAATCCAGAATATGACTTTCCATATCGTAATAATTTGCATGGTGTTCAATAAAGCGGTCAAAATCCACCTTATAACATCTTGCCTGTCCACCGAAGCAAAAAAACTTGTAATCGCGAAGTTCTTGTGATCCTGTGTCCTCCATGTACTTTTCCGCAATAATCCTGGGTTTCACATCCTTGTATGGCCATTCTCTGCCTGAATAATAAAAATTCCGCTTAAGGCTTCGGTTTATCTTTTCTTTTGCCGCCGCTATATCCAGATTAGACTTATCCTTGCAAATGACCAATCCCCCACTGTCATGTGTACATTTCAAAACAAATTGATTAGGAAGTGCATTGAAATCAATGTCCTCAAACCTATCCCATACACCTAAAGTCGGAATCATGTACTGCTCACCGATTATATCCGCAACATATTTTTTTGCAGCATACTTGTCCACCATCGTTGTGTAAATTGACTTGCGGTCGTGGATCTTCATCCACTGGAGCTTCTCGTTGAAGGTCTGAGGGTTTTCCAGATCCAATTCCCGTCCCATCTTTGCTTTAAACATACGTTTTAAATACTCTTCATCTGGCATTGAGTCGCAAAGCCCTTTCCCAGAATTAACTAAAAACCGATAATCTTCATCTGTAAGGTATTTAACCCCTCTTCCAATCAGGTGGCTCAGTTTCTTCATAGCATACATCTCCCTTAGCGTTAATTTCTAAAAAGCATTCTCAAATCTCTGTCATCATGGAATACCTTTATTCGTCTGTAGAACCCATTAAGTAATCATAGGAAGAACGGATAATAGTACCTCACCCACTGGAATGACATAATGACAAAAAGCAAACCCAACGCAACTCGGAAAATCGATCCAATATGTTTTCCACTGAGTAAATGCCCCTTTTCATAAAACATGGATATGAGTATCGGCGATAATGCACCTAACAGATACCCATTTCTGCAAATCATTTCATAAGAACCTACATTCCCCACTATCAGTCCACTGAAACATACAATGAATAGGTATATCTTTTCTTTATCCGTCACAATCCCGTCATTGTCTATTTCACGGCTTTTCCTGTATATCAGAAGGTAATAAGCTATAATAATCGCACAGTTTATCAAACCTCCATAAGAAAAGGTCCTATATGCAGTAAACTGAGTCTCCGAAGTGTATGTAATGTATTTTCTGCCAATTAATGTTAAAAAGGGAATCCCGGAATTGAGGAAAATCTCTGCTATGCGGGATAAGAACATACAGCCTATCAAGACAGCAAATAATACCCCTTTCCGGCTTGATACACGAATCACAATCGCTATAGGGACAGCGAAAATGCTAAAAGGGTGGAACAGCACAGAAAGCAAAGCCAGGGCTAAAAATTCCACGATGTTCTTCTTTTGGTACAAAAACCTGTATACTGCCAAGGCCATAATACAGGCTGATGTTGCCGTCCTTAATCCTGAATTAACATGAATAAAAGGAAGGAGGGAAAAGCATGCCAGCAACACTAATATTACTTCATTTGTTTTATATTTTGAATTTCGCTTCCAGTCGAACGCAATATATGCGATAAGGCTATAGTCAAACAATACGGAAATCCACACTAATATGTAATTATTCTCAAATAATTTAGCAACCAGATACATTAGTGTGTTGAAAGCATATGAATACTGCATAATCGCATTGGCGCGTAATGTCGCCGCATTACAATTTACCATGTAATCCAACCAGGAAATGCCTGATGACCTTAATGAATCCATTATTGTCTGATACCTGTTAAAATCCATGTTATCAGACCTGTCTACATGGAACATAAAGCTGCCAATCAATGCCAGCAGTACGATACCTACATATTTCAATTTTCTTTTATCAATTCTAAGTTTCATCAGATAACTCCATGTCTATAAAATAGCGCTATAGCTCTCCTTGCCCAATATGCTTTTGCACCCTATTGAACCTCGGATTTCGGTTAATATTATTTCCGAGTATCGCAATCCTTTCTGCGTCAAATCCTGTTTTCCATACAACATACGGGAGGCTGAACTGATCTCTGGTCGGATATTTATTGTATTCCTCCCACCAGGCAGTCATCAATTCCTTTACAGACTGGTCATCGTGTTTCCGAACGAGTATGGAATTTTCGAAAAGACCATAATGGACTGGAAAACCGTTCTTCTTATATTCGTCCATCTGTGCCATGACCTCCGCCTTATCAGCCCTTTTATAATGCAACACGGCTACTGCCTCATCATAAATACAATCTCGGCTCGCATGATAATGTACCCCAAATCCGGCTGACCCCATACTGCAGATGATTGGGCTAACCCCTGCAATTATTTCTATATTGCCATCTACATATATGCTATAATCCGCATCTAAAATATACTGATTTGGAAGCATTTTAATTTTTCTGTTCAATTGAATCGGCGCCATCGTATTATATTCCGGGAGTCCAGCAACATCCACTTTTTCCCATGCTGATCCAGATGGGACTTCCTGATCAGTGAACATCAGGTATCGAACCCCATCCTCTTTGTATACCGGTTCAATAATCTTGTCATATCTCCCAATAATGGAAGAATAGACCGTAATTCTCGCTCCTGAATTTTCCCCATTATACTGCTGTGGATGTGGAACATTACCATTGACTGAGCAATATTTTCTGGAATACTTACGGTATTTTAAGTCCTCCACAAGCTGGTTTAAGTTTCCTGTCTTTATATATCCAAAGTAACGGTTTTTCTTCTTCTTTATTTCTGCCTGTTCTGAATACAGGGCTTCCTGGTAACGGTGATTCAAATCTATTAATTTGGAATCCAGCCTATCATCTATCATGTTTTGTAACAGTCCTTCACTTTCATTATCTTCATTCTGATTTTCGAGCCGATTTCTCGCTTCCTAAACCTACACTGCATATTTATGCAAAATTCACCAGTATCTTCAGCCGGAAGACGAGTGGATTCTCTCCGGTTGCTTTTATGATTTCCTTATCCCTTAGGAGCGCCAGTCTGTATTTCATGCTCTTTCGGTAATATGCGTACTTCTCCAAAACTGCCCGGTATTCCTCATCTATGTCGGGATAGTATTCCAACAGCACACTTGCCGTATTGCTTCTTAAGTTTGCCCTATGCTCTCCGTTGTTTCCTCTGAGCAAAAGCCGGTTGAGTCTTTCCTTGATGCTTGTCTTCCTGATTCCTACTGTGTTGTTTTCATGGATGCGGTACAGAATATAGGAATTCGGGTCATAAATAAACGTTCCAGTCAGAATTGCAACCAACGCCACCCACGCATCGTGGATACGGAAATCGATAATATTGGCCGGCGGGCAAGGCCGCGACACGATTGCCGTTACCAGTTTCCTGTTCATCACCATCGTACAGCCGGACACCTCATTCCTGTTGATATGGTGTTTTAACGAAGTGTCCAGTGGGCAACTGAATCGCAGCTCACCCTCTTTTCCGTCCTGATAAAGCGTCTGGTTGGAGCCATATAAGGAAGCAGTTTCCCCACTGTCTTTCAACTTATCCACAGCTGCATATAGTTTTCTGGGAAGCCAGATGTCATCCTGATCGGCAAACGCCATGTAGTCAAAGTCTGTGCGCTTTGACACAGCAAAGATAAGTGTCATAAAACTCCTGCCGGGTCCGACATTCTTTTTCGCGGGGAGAATCTTGAGATTTCCGGCATCCTCGTATTCTTTAAGGATTTCGAATGTCTGATCGGAGGAACCGTCATCACGGACATAAAGACTAACTGCCACACCTTCCTGTGCCAGAATACTTTCTATCTGCTCTCTGATAAATATTTCCCCATTGTATGTGCTCATCAACACAGCCACCCTGGGGAGCTCTGTGCTGTTTGCACTGTAATTTTCGTTATGTATGCTCATCTTTTTCCCTCGCTGTCTGTTGCCAGCTCTCATTGACTATCAAAAATTTTCCTTTATATAATCGATCAGATGGAGGGGAGAAAACTCATTCCTGTACCCATAATCAATCTTTTCTTCCTCCTTGACCCAAGCGGGGTCAATATCTTCTGGTTTCTCAAAATACTTCATATATCTGCCGTCATAGAACGGAAGCTCTGACAGATGCCTGTTCGTTGTTAGCAGCTTCTTATTATAAACGACTGCCTCAAAATACCGGATAGACTGTGCTTCCTGTCCCTCTTGCAAAACTTCCAAAATGCAGTTTGCGCCTTGTACACACTCCAAAACCTGCCAATAGCTTATTTTGCGATTCCTGTATTTGATCCTGCTTTCCTCCATGTCATGCTTCGTTCGGTGACCCACAACATCAAACCGACATTTCACGCCTCTGTCTTTTAGATATCCATATACGGACTCTACCTTCTCTCTCCGATTTCCTTTGTCGTACCCAACATAGTACAGATCGCTTTTCTGAGAGCCACGGCCTACCCCATGGAAGGAATAATAGCAGTATCCAAACCAATGGAAACCGTATTCTTTTGCATCGCACTTGTCATAGGTAAGGACGGCGTCCCATACATCTGAAAGCAGTTTCTGCCGGACATAAACCATATGCGGAGAATCCGCATGCATGGAGTCTGTGACCAGAGCGAACAGGCGAACATTCGGATGCCTCTTTTTCAACTTTCTTAAATATCCAACGCTTAACTTCCCGATTGAAGATGTCGGGATGATCAGGCTATAGGTAACATCTTTGCGGAATGGATATCTGTGTATGTTGTAGAACATCCACCCCCCCCCATTTTGCGATACGATGGTTCATTAACAATTTCTTAAACGGCTTATTGAACCGTGTATCTTCTCTATGGGATGGCCAAAACTCCACTACATCTGCATGCTCAGCCATATCCTTGAACAGGCCATCCTCGTCCTTGTCTAAAAATGTAAATATGTATTTTCCGCCATCATTCATACTGATCACTCCGTCTGCTCGTTTCTCTGGTCATTTGCGTTATCTGTTTTCTATTTCCCCCATCTTCTTATAGATGGCTTCCAACTTTCCGGCTTCCATAGATATGTCATAATGCCCCTTCCTTACGACTTCGGGCGCATGGCTATCTCTGATTTTTCCTTTGTATCCCGCAATCTTTTTTGCCCATAATTCCGTTGAATCGGCATCTACCGGCAGAAACTCCACATTTCCCGTAAGGTTAACAGAGTTTGGAACATTTTCTGACACAAGGCACGTAAGCCCATTCGTCTGTGCCTCAATAGTAGAGATTGGGAGCCCTTCATATTTTGACGGGAGCACGAAAATATCCAATGCCGAAAGGATTTCGTCGATATCGCTTCTGAAGCCTGTTATAAGCACTCTGTTTTCAAGGCTTTTTTCCTGAATCATTTTGGAAACTTCCTTTTTGTTCCTCTTGTTCTTCTTGTCTCCACTCAGTTTATCCATATCAAACCCCATTTTTCATCTTTTCAACCGAAAGCATATACTCTACCGAATGCATCCCGTATTTACACTTATAAAAAAGATTCCAGCGTCCACTCAAACACATGCCTCACATCCACCTGTGGCCTCCAGCCAAGTTCCCTGATTTTGCTGGTATCCATAATTGCCAATTTATACGGAAGATAAGGTAAATTGCCCGCTTCTCCATCAAATCTGACTTTCGTTTTTCCTGTGGGAGACAGGCTGGCAATTAATTCAGCCAGTTCCCGTATACTTAGCAAATTCTCATTTGCTGCTACATTGTACATAGCATCTTCTCCCTTGTCCATGATAAGAAACATTGCATTCACCGCATCTGCAACATACGTATATGGCCTTACAGCGCTTCCGTCAGAATGGAGAACAATATCTTCCCCGTCCAGCACATCTTTCAGAAATTCAGCAAATCCTCTGCCATCTGTGAGGGAAATACCCGGACCCAATGTATGGCTCATGCGAACCCCGCAGAAGCTTAATCCGTAATCCTGTTTGTATGTGGTGAGCATCGTTTCACAAAGGCGCTTAGCTTCCGGATAGCAGGCGCGGTAATTCAAATGCTGCAGCGGCCCCATATCCTTCTCTGTGATCTCACTATCCCCTCTGCAATCCCCATAAACCTCCACAGTAGATACATAAAAGAACCGTTTCGTATTGTGCAGTCTGGCACATTCCAGCATATTGTGCGTGCCATTCACATGTGCCCAGAGTGTATTGACAGAGCTGGTCTTGTAATCAATCGGGGCAGCCGGACCCGCCGTGTGAAAAATATAGTCGATTTTCCCGACATACTCTACCGGCTCATTGATGTCATCATAAATAAAGGCTACATTCGGAAAATCCAAAGTGTTACCAAAAATTTTTTTTGCTTTTTCAGGATTCCGGCATATCCCTACAATCCTCATGTTAAGATTATATTTGATATCCACATCAACGAGCGTCTCCAGAATATACATCCCAATTCTCCCAGTCGCCCCAGTGACAAAGACAGTCTTATCCTGATACATCCTCCAGTTAACCGCGTTGTCACATATAATATTTAAGTCGCGTCTTTCCACATTAATCGCCTCCTTTACACAGATTATGCTAATCCAAAGACAAATTTATTCTCTTCCAGTTCCAACATGGCTTTCAAAATATAATAATCCTCTGGCGTGGTGACTTTTAGATTATTATTGTTCTCCTTTATGATATGTATATCATTTCCAAGAAATGTATAAGCAAGTGCTGTATCCAACAGCGGAATCGGCTGGTTTACATTCTCTATATCATCATATGTCTGCCGCAAAATACTTAGCTTAAATGTCTGAGGAGATGTCAAACTGTATGTTGCATCACGTTTCTTGAAATTGTCAAACCTTGCAGTCTCTTCTTCCGTAATCACTACCGATTCAATCACCGGCCGCACAGTCATTGCATTCCCATATTTATTTGCTACACGAACATTTTCGCTGATAATGGCTGTCTCAATTAATGGTCGCACGCCATCGTGAATCACCACAATGTCGTCATCCCCAGCCCCAAGCTCCGTGATCGCGGAAATTCCATTCTTAACGCTTTCCTGCCGGTCTTTTCCACCGGGAATAACTCTTTTTGCTTTCTTAATTCCATACCGACCAAGAAGCTCTTTCATATGATCCATCCAATAGACATTGCAGGCAATTACAACCTCATCAATATCATCGCACCGTTCAAACTTCTGTAGCGTATAAATAATAATTGGCTTCCCATGTACTTCCAAAAACTGCTTCGGCATTCCTGAATTTCTCATTCTCTGCCCTACGCCGCCTGCTAAAATAATTGCGTAATTCACAGATTTCTCTCCTTTAATTTCTTAATTTTTGCTTGGCTAATAATATATTCCCTTGAAATCTTTATAGGATTCCGAAACGCTTGCATAAATAAATTCGTGGTGCGGTTGTCTCTTTTCTACTGGAGGGAGTTTCATAAATGTATTCCCATATTGAAGCCTGCAATATTCTTCAGGATTTCCAGGGCAAGGCACTTCCATGTCTTCAAAGCAGAGTATTTTAGGATGTACAAACCATTCTTTCGGATATTTAATGCATTTCCCTAATCCAATATCTCTTCCAAAATAAGTCGCAACATACTTTTCCCAACTATTGCCCTTATATTCACGAAGGATAGATTCAATTTTTCGTTCTCTTTTCTTTCCTTTATAAAATTTAAGCACCATGTCCCCCAGAAATGCCACCAATTTGCCGTGATTCTTGGGATGTGTATTAGCAACCAGTACGCGGAGGATAAATGAATCAACGGTAATCTTTTTCTTCATAAATCTACTATCCGGATACAGATAATAAATATAGATATCAATAAATATTCCATGATTTATATCCAACCCTTCCGTATCCTTCATAAAACAGGATGTAGTTGAATCACATAGTCTGTAATGCGTAGAAGGAAATTTGGGATCCGTCTTATATGACTGCACAAAATATTTGTCTCGAAACTGATTTTGACATTCTGCTAATTTTTCAGCGTCCTTCCATGACATATATACATCAATATCATCATCCCATGGAATAAAACCCTGATGGCGAACCGCTCCCAGGCAAGTGCCACTTGAGAGAGTATAATGCAAGTGATTCTTTCTACAAATCCGATCTAACTCATGCAACAATTCCAACTGCACTTTCTGCATATCGGCCAGACTTATCTCCGGATGAATCCCCCCCCCCGCTCTGATTCTGGAAGGAATCCTTTATTATGTCCATGCTGAGATCTCCTTTCTTTTTCAGGCGGCGGTGTCAAATAATCTTCTCCATAGTTTCTTATCAAAAACTCATGATACCTTTTAGCCACCATATAAGTGTGTTCTTCTAACCTTATCATTGAATAGGATTTCATATAATCTGCATCAAATATATAACTGCACCCAACAAATGCATCATTTGAACGGTGAATATATTTCTTTTTCCCGATCAAAAAGTCTTTTGCAATTTTTTTATACCACAAAATTTTTGTCTGCTCGCTAAATGGCAATCCAACGCAATGTGCCGCCCAAATAAGTATTCTTTGTATGCCTTTGTATTCAGAATAAACAATATTTTTCTTCATCATTCCCTGCAAAAAACGTAAAAGATTAATCTTCAATGCCTGTCCCACAGTTGAGTC
>ERZ773177.998-NODE-998-length-14062-cov-4.28814_pt1 | contig 14062 bp, 9 predicted proteins | sample MGYA00580534_ERZ773177 | MGnify/ENA primary metagenome ERZ773177 (study PRJEB29015, sample SAMEA2737872) | human gut metagenome | biome: human gut; feature: human-associated habitat; material: faeces | place: China | collected 2012 ...
CAGCGACACACTCTTCGGCGAAGAGGATGAGAACGGCGAGCATACCACCATAACGCTCGATCCGAATGCTACTACTGGTACATCAGTAGCCAGTCAGGTCACAACCACCGGACCTGCACCTGCACCTGCCGCTACACAGACCGCTACTACTGCCACAACAGCAGTCGTAGAGGATGAGGAAAAAGAGGAGGACGAGAAGGAGCCAGAACGTCCGAAGGACACAAAGATAAGCCGCTGGTTTGGCTCGCTCAAGAAGTTCGGACGCTCGCTCGTTGAGCCCGATGTCAATGAATAACCATTAATACGATTATTACTATGTCAGACAATATCAATCCAATGGTGGACTTCGGTGCACCAGAAAAAGAGAATACAATCATTAAAGTAATCGGTGTCGGTGGAGGTGGCGGCAACGCTGTCAACCACATGTACCGCGAGGGCATACACGATGTGTCGTTCGTGGTCAGCAACACCGATATTCAGGCACTCAACGACTCGCCTGTGCCTATGAAGTTGCAGCTCGGTAAGGAGGGTCTGGGTGCAGGCAATAAGCCTGAAAAGGCGCGCCAGGCAGCCGAGGAGAGCATCAACGACATCACAGCAATGCTTAGCGATGGCACGAAGATGACCTTTATCACCGCCGGAATGGGTGGTGGAACAGGTACGGGTGCTGCGCCAGTAATCGCACGTGTGTCGAAAGAACTCGACATCCTCACCGTAGGTATCGTAACCATCCCGTTCCGCTTCGAGGGAAAGAAGAAAATCAACCAGGCTCTCGACGGCGTGGAGGAGATGGCGAAGCACGTCGATGCACTTCTCGTTATCAACAACGAGCGTCTGCGCAAGATCTATCCTGAGCTCACCGTGCTCGATGCATTCGGAAAGGCTGACGACACGCTCAGCGTGGCAGCGAAGTCAATCGCTGAGATTATCACCAACCACGGACTCATCAACCTCGATTTCAACGATGTGAAGACGGTGCTAAAGGACGGCGGCGTGGCAATCATGTCTACAGGTTACGGCGAGGGCGAAGGACGTGTTAAGCAGGCCATACAGGACGCACTCAACTCGCCACTGCTCAACGACAACGACATCTTCAACTCGAAGAAGATTCTTCTTAGCATCAACTTCTCGAAGGACAGCAACAAGGACAACCCTGCAGCAGGCGGTTTGATGATGGAGGAGATGAACGAGGTGAACGACTTCATGGAGCAGTTCGGTTCAGACTTCGAGATAAAGTGGGGTATCGGACTCGACCCCGACCTCGGCAATAAGGTGAAGGTGACCATCCTCGCTACCGGCTTCGGTATCAGAGACGTTGACGGCATGGACTCGCACATCAAGAAGATTGTGCAGGAGAAGGACGAGAAGGCAACAGAGGAAGAGATACAGAAAGGCATACGTATGGGTATGTACTACCCCGACGGCAACGGCAAGTTCGTTGTGAAGCGTCGTCCGCACATCTTCCGCTTCCAGTCTGACGACCTCGACAACGAAGAGGTTATCCTGGCTATCGAGAACCCTCCGACATACAAGCGCACACAGCAGCAAGTGAAGGAGTTGCGCCGCCGTCTTACAGACGAGCGCGAAGTGGTGAAGCAGAAGGCCGATGAGGGCGTTGTGCGCACCATAACGTTCTAATAGAACTGACAGGTGCTGCGTTTAAGGGCAGCAGGAACATAACACTACGTGTATAAACATACAAAGGGCAATATCAAAGCATCGTTACATGGCGACTTGATATTGCCCTTTGTGCGTTCAATATATGTATTTTGGGTAAATTGTTCCGTAGCAGGGGTAGTGGCAGAACGTGTTTTTCTGCATAACTTTGCCTGCGGAGAGTAGAAATTAAAACATTGACAGATATGTACATAGAGAAGATAAAGTCGCCAGCCGACTTGAAAGGGCTGGACATAGAGGCGCTTAACATTGTGGCAGACGAGACACGCAGGGCGGTGCTCAACCGCGTGAGCAAGCACGGCGGACACGTAGGTCCGAACCTCGGCTTCGTTGAGGCCACCGTGGCTCTGCACTACGTGTTCGATGCGCCGGTGGACAAGTTCGTGTTCGACGTCAGCCACCAGTGCTACCCGCACAAGGTGCTTACAGGTCGCGCCGCAGGTTTCCTCGGCGATGTCGATGATATGAACGCCATATCGGGCTACTCGTCGCCGTCGGAATGCCCCGAGTACGACAACTTCGAGGTGGGACACACCTCTACATCCGTGAGTCTTGCCACCGGTCTGCAGAAGGCGCGCGACGTGAAGGGCACGCACGAGAACATCATAGCCGTCATCGGTGACGGCTCGCTCTCGGGCGGTGAGGCGTTCGAGGGTCTCGACGAGGCGTCGGAGCTGGGCACAGGCATCATCATCGTGGTGAACGACAACGAGATGTCTATCGCCGAGAACCACGGTGGAATATACAAGAATCTGCGTGCGCTGCGCGAGAGCAACGGAGCGTGCGAGCACAACTGGTTCAAGGCGTGGGGCTTCGAGTACACGTATCTTGAGGAGGGCAACGACATAGCAAAGCTCATCGACGTGTTCCGCAGCGTGAAGGACACCGACCGCCCCACAGTGGTGCACATACACACGGAGAAGGGTCACGGCTATGCGCCCGCTGTGCAGAACAAGGAGGCGTGGCACTGGGGACTGCCCTTCAATCTCGACGACGGCTCGCGCCCCGTGCGCAATGCCGACGGCTCTATGCCCGACGTCGTGCCTGCGGAGGACTACGCCGTGCTGTTCAGCGACTGGATGCTGCGCGAGATGAAGCTCGACCCGACGCTCATCGCTGTCACGGCAGGCACGCCTACCGCCGGTGGCTTCACAGCCGCAAAGCGCAAGGAGGCAGGTTCGCAGCATATAGACATGGGCATAGCCGAGGAGCAGGCTGTAGCAATGATATCGGGCATGGCGAAGGGCGGACTGCATCCCGTTTGGACTGTATACAGCACCTTCATACAGCGCACCTACGACCAGATAGCGCAGGACCTCTGCATCAACGCCAATCCGGCTGTCATCAACGTTGTGGGCGGCGGCGTGCGCTCCATGAACGACATCACGCACATCTGCCTGTTCGACATACCGATGCTCTGCAGCATACCGGGTCTTGTCTATCTCGCACCGACCAACTGTGAGGAGTATTTCGCCATGCTCCGTTGGGCTATAAAGCAGGAGAAGATGCCGGTGGCACTGCGCGTTCCGACGGGCGAAGTGGTGCACACTACTGAGCAGGTTGATGCCGAGTACGCCTGCGAGCCGCAGTACAAGGTGGCGCACAGAGGCTCGAAGGTGGCTGTAGTTGCAGCCGGTTCGTTCTATCAGAAGGGCGAAAGCGTCGTCGGTCTGCTCGCCGAGAAGGGCATCGACGCAACGCTCATCAACCCGCGCTACCTTAACGACGTTGACGCTGCTACGCTCGATGCGCTGAAGTCCGACCATCAGCTTGTGGTGACGCTCGAAGACGGCTGCAAGGACGGCGGATTCGGCGAGCGCATCGCCGCCTACTACGGCACTTCCGATATGAAAGTGCTCGTATGCGGCGTGAAGAAAGGTCTCTACGACCGCTTCGACGTCGAGCAGTTGCTCTCCGACAACCGCCTGCTCGACGCTCAGATTGTAGAAGATGCGCTCGCAGCTTTAGGTGAATAAGCGCCCCGTGCTTGAGACTTACAGATACGCAACGACCGACGCAGACATCCGCGTCGGTCGTTGTGTATGTTCGTATCGGTCGTTACGTATGTCTGCGTCGGTCGATGCGTATGTCTGCGTCGGTCGATGCGGATGGTTATAGCCTTTATATTTTTCTAACCTCTTCTATTATTGTCTTCTTCATGTCTTCCCATGATTCGTTGCACAACATCTTGGGCATCGGTTGCATCTCTGCATCCTCAAAATAAGTCAGGCTCATAAGGGCTCTGAAGAAGCTGTGATCGGGTATTTGTCTTTGTAGAAATCAAGGAGTTCGGGCAATGTGTAGTGCTTTAGAAGGAAATAAACATCCACAAAATCCTTTCGTGTTCCTCGTCCTTCAATGGCGTTTATTTTCATTGCTGCGATGTCTTTTGTAGAAGCCAGTCGTATGCCGTCTTCTGAAACTGGGGCATCTATCCACGGATAGCAACTATAGTGCACGAAGTCAACCTTTATTCCATTAACGGCATATATTCTGATTGTCTTCGTTTCTTTGATTGTCTCAACCTTACCATATTTGGAGAGTATTGCAAATGTATCTTCCTGTTCACATTCCAAGTCTCCAAAGAAGTCCAAGTCTATTGATTTGCGATGACCATACTGTAAAGCTAAAGCGGTTCCGCCTACCAATCTCATTTTAGAGAAGTCTGGTTCTTGCATTAACGCTTTTAAGAGTTCCAGTGTGTTGGGTTCGACTGTGCAATACGATAACATCTATAGTCCTCCTTTTTAGTATTTGAAATAGCACAAATATAGGATAGGCAGACGGGGTCTAAAGACCGTAAATTCATACAGATATTTACGATCTTTTCTTTTCCGTAGTAGTTTACCAATATGTTCCAATCGCTCCATTTACCGTATTCCAACACTCTTTGTACAAAGAACGAAGGGTACTTGTCCATGTCGGTTTGTGATATATCTACATCCCAAAACAACACAGGAGACAATTGTTCTTTACATTCTGTTCTGTCCATATATTTGTGCTATTTGTTTTTTCTACTCCAGATAAGTGTAGCCGTAGAGACCTGAGCGATAGTTGCTGAGGAACTCTTTGCCCTCTTCGAGCGAGATCTTGCCCGCCTTGACGCTCTTCGTCACCCATATCTCGAGCTGGCGCACGAGTTTCTTCGGGTTGTACTGTACGTAGTCGAGCACCTCTTCTACGGTCTCACCGTCGAAGATTTGGTCGATGTGGTACGTGTCGTCCTTCACCGAGATGTGTACGGCGTTGGTGTCGCCGAAGAGGTTGTGCATGTCGCCCAATATCTCCTGGTATGCACCCACGAGGAACACGCCTAAGTAGTACTCCTCGTTCTTCTTTATCGAGTGTACGGGCAGCACGTGCGATGCCTGTCGGTTGGTCACGAAGTTGGCTATCTTGCCGTCCGAGTCGCAGGTGATGTCCTGCAGCGTGGCGTTGCGCGTAGGGCGCTCGTCGAGACGCTGTATAGGCACGATAGGGAAGAGCTGGTCGATAGCCCATGCGTCGGGCAGCGACTGGAAGAGTGAGAAGTTGCAGAAGTACTTGTCGGCAAGCATCTTGTCGAGTCCGCGCAGCTCGTCGGGCATGTGCTTCATCGTCTTCGCCATGCTGTTCACCTCGCGGCAGATGCTCCAGTACATGCTCTCGATTTCGGCGCGGGTGCGCAGGTCGACGATGCCGTGCGAGAAGAGGTCGAGTGCTTCCTCGCGTATCTGCTCGGCATCGTGCCAGTTCTCGAGCATCGTGCGCGGACTGAGGTTGTCCCATATCTCGTAGAGGTCCTTCACGAGCTGGTGGTCGCTGTCTGTAGGCTCAAACTCCTCGCGCATCTGTGGCAGCGAAGTGGTCTCAAGCACGTCGATGATGAGCACCGAGTGGTGGGCAGACAGTGAGCGTCCGCTTTCGGTGATGAGGTTCGGGTGCGGTATCTCGTTCTTGTCCGATGCGTCGACGAAGGTGTACACGCAGTCGTTCACGTACTCCTGGATAGAGTAGTTCACCGAACTCTCCGAGCTCGACGAGCGTGTGCCGTCGTAGTCGACACCGAGTCCGCCGCCGCAGTCGACGAAGTCGATGTTGTAGCCTAACTTGTGCAGCTGTACGTAGAAGTTGGCAGCCTCGCGCAGTGCGGTCTGTATGCGTCGTATCTTTGTTATCTGCGAGCCGATGTGGAAGTGGATGAGTCGCACGCAGTCGTGCAAGCCCTTCTCGTCGAGTATCTGCAGTGCCTGCAGCAGCTCCGACGAGCGCAGACCGAACTTCGATGCGTCGCCGCCGCTCTCCTGCCACTTGCCCGAGCCTGATGAAGCCAACTTGATGCGTATGCCGATGTTTGGACGTACGCCGAGTTTCTTTGCGGCAGTAGCGATGAGGCCTATCTCGTTCATCTTCTCAACGACGATGAAGATGCGTTTGCCCATCTTCTGCGCGAGTAGCGCCAGCTCGATGTAGCTCTGGTCCTTGTAGCCGTTGCAGACGATGATGGAGTCGCTCTGACACTGCACAGCGATTACGGCGTGCAGCTCTGGCTTTGAGCCACACTCCAGTCCGAGGTTGAACTTGCGTCCGTGCGAGATAATCTCCTCTACGACGGGCTGCATTTGGTTCACCTTGATAGGGTAGACGATGAAGTTCTCGCCCTTATAGTTGTACTCCTCAGCTGCCTTCTTGAAGCAGCTCGATGTCTTCTCGATGCGGTTGTCGAGAATGTCTGGAAAGCGCAGCAACACTGGCGGTGTCACGTCGCGCAGCTGCAGTTCGTCCATCACATCGCGCAGGTCGATTTGTACGTTGTCCTTGCAGGGTGTTACGTACATATCGCCCTTGTCGTTCACACCGAAATAGGATGTGCCCCAACCGTTAATGTTGTAGAGTTCGCGTGAATCATCAATGGTCCATTTCTTCATCTCTCGAGTATTTTTCTCAGGTTTTCTATTGTTGTTTGTATTTTCGTGAAGTTGTCGAGCAAGTCGACGTTTAATGTATAATTAGCTTTTGAGTAGAACGGCTCGCGCTGTGCGAGTTGTTCCACGATGAACGTCCTCACCTCGTCGGGCGACTTACCGAGCAGCAGTGGGCGCACGCGGCGTCCCATCTGCAGATGCTCGTAGAGCACTTCGGGCGATGCCTTCAGGTACACCACCTGCGCCTGCGAGTTCATGTAGTCGATGTTGTCGTAGAAGCAGGGTGTGCCGCCACCGCATGAGACGACTACGTTTTCGAACTCCGCCACTTCGTGCAGCATATTGTGCTCGATGCGGCGAAATCCTTCCTCGCCTTTCTCGTCGAATATCTGCTTTATGGTGCGGCGCATACGTGTCTCTATGTACCAGTCGAGGTCGTAGAACGGCACGCCGAGTTCCTGCGCGAGAGCCTTGCCGATGGTTGTCTTGCCGGCTCCCATATAGCCGATGAGGATTATTCTTGTCATTATTTCTTCTTGACTGTGGTGCGCTTCTTCGGTGCCGGTGGGTTCTTGATGATGTCCATGCACTGCTCGTAGGTCAGTTCGGCTGCCTTCTCGTGCAAGTCGCGCGGTATGCGGTAGTTGGCTCCGTCGTAGGCTATGTACGGGCCGTAGCGGCCGTTGAGCACCTCGAGCTTCGGGTCTTCGTCGAACTTCTTCAGGTGGCGCTGCTCCTCTGCCTTGCGCTTCTCCTCGATGAGGCTGATAGCCGTGTCGAGTGTTACGGTCATCGGGTCCTCGTCCTTAGGCAGCGATACGTACTTCTTGTTGTGCAGCACGTACGGACCGAAGCGTCCTGCGCCTATGGTGACGGTCTTGCCCTCGTATTCGCCGATGGTGCGTGGCAGCTTGAACAGTTCGAGTGCTTCCTCCAGCGTGATTGTCTCCATGCTCTTGTCGGCAGGCATCTGCGCGAAGCGTGGCTTCTCGTCGTCGTCGGCTGTGCCTATCTGCACCACCGGACCGTAGCGGCCAATCTTTACGAACACAGGGTGTCCGCTTACGGGGTCGGTGCCCAACTGGCGTTCGCCAGCCTTGTGCTCCGAGCGGGCGTTCATCACCTTGTCTACGGTGGGCTCAAACTCCTGGTCGAAGTGCTTCATCATGTCGGTCCACTCCTCCTTGCCGTCGGCAATCTGGTCGAACTGCTGCTCCACCTTTGCTGTGAAGTTGTAGTCCATGATAGCAGGGAAGTTCTCCATGAGGAAGTCGTTCACTACGATGCCTATGTCGGTAGGTAGCAACTTGCCCTTTTCATTGCCAGTCAGCTCCATCTTGCGTGTCGGTGTTATCTTGATGCCGCGCAGGGTGTCGATGACGTACGGACGCTCCTCGCCCTTCTTGTCGCCCTTGATGACGTATTCGCGCTGCTGAATGGTAGAGATTGTCGGTGCGTATGTTGACGGACGACCGATGCCCAATTCCTCCAGCTTGTGTACGAGGCTTGCTTCGGTGTAGCGTGTGGGGCCCTGCGAGTAGCGTTCTGTTGACGAAATTTCGCGGCGTGTGAGCACGTCGCCCTCCTTGATAGGCGGTAGGTTGTGAGCGAACTCGTCCTGCTGGTCAGCGTCGTCGTCGGTCGACTCGCGATATACCTTGATAAAGCCGTCGAACTTCACCACTTCGCCATTGGCGATGAAGCGCTCGTCGAACTTCTCAGGACATTCTGATAAAAGATCATTATTGATTGGCGCACATGCGATGCTCACAGTAGTCTTCTCAATCTGTGCCTCTGCCATCTGGCTTGCTGCGGTGCGCTTCCAGATGAGGTCGTAGAGTCGACGCTCCTGCGCTGTTCCTTCGATGGTGGTGTTCGCCATGTATGTCGGGCGGATAGCCTCGTGAGCCTCCTGCGCTCCCTTCGAGTGAGTGTGGAAGTTGCGTGGCGAGCTGTATTCTTCGCCGTAGAGCTTTATTATCTCCTCCTTTGCTGCACCGATGCACAGGTTGGAGAGGTTCACGCTGTCAGTACGCATGTATGTGATGAGACCGCTTTCGTACAGACGCTGTGCCACCATCATGGTCTGCGACACTGAGAAGCCGAGCTTGCGGGCTGCTTCCTGCTGCAGCGTAGAGGTTGTGAACGGCGGAGCGGGCATACGTTTCAATGGTTTCTTCGTCACATTGGCTACGCTGAACTCTGCGTCCTTACACTTCTCCAAGAATGCGATTGCCTCCTCGTGTGTCGTGAAGCGCTTGTCGAGTTCTGTCTTCACCTCCGACTGCGATCCGTCGGCGTTTGTGATGGCGAAGATGGCGTTGATGCGGTAGTAGGGTTCGCTCTTGAACTGCTGTATCTCGCGTTCGCGCTCTACGATGAGACGCACGGCTACCGACTGCACACGGCCTGCTGAGAGTGCCGGCTTCACCTTACGCCACAACACTGGCGAGAGTTTGAAGCCCACGATGCGGTCCAATACGCGGCGTGCCTGCTGCGCATTAACGAGGTTCATGTCCAAATGGCGTGGATTCTCGATAGCTGCGAGAATTGCCGGTTTTGTAATTTCGTGGAATACGATGCGGTTCGTAGACGCTTCGTCCAGTCCGAGCACTTCGCAAAGGTGCCATGAGATGGCTTCTCCTTCGCGGTCCTCATCGGATGCGAGCCATACCTTGTCGGCTTTCTTTGCATTCTCGCGGAGGCGTTTCACAAGTTCCTCCTTGTCCTTCGGTATGACGTAAGCTGGCTGCAGCGTGTCTTTGTCTATGCTGAGTTCTTTCTTCTTAAGGTCGCGGATATGACCGTATGACGACATCACCTTGAAGTCGTCGCCCAAGAATTTCTCAATTGTCTTAGCCTTTGCGGGGCTCTCGACGATAACTAAGTTTTCTTGCATTTTCTATATTGTTCTTTAATTTGGGCGCAAAAGTAAGCATATTTTTCTATATACACATTATTATATATGGAAAATTATGTTTTATTAAAAAGCGATTGCCCCGTATCGGGGCGTTTCCTTAGCTGCTATGAACACGTATCGTGGCGCTTCTTCACAAACAGATGCTTTCTACCTCCTGCACTTGCTCGCTCTGAAAATGGCTGTCGCCGGTGATAATGATTGTGTTGGAGCTGGTGGGGGTGAAGCGTGCGAATGCTTGCTCATCTATCTCGCCCGTACAGACGTAGTGAAGGTTGCCGATGCTGATGCGCTCGCCACGCCGACAGTCACGTAGGGTTACGCGGATGAGGTGGCGCTCGTTGGGCACGAGGTGCACTATGAGTGTGTCGGCACTCTGCTCGGTGAAGAGTGGGGTGTAGATGCGGCGCATGTGGGCAGCGTTGTCAACGAGTGGATTGATGCGCACGGGCGAGTAGCCACAGATGTCCTCGGCGGAAAGGAGTGGTAAGGTGTTGAGATGTTGAGGTGGTGTTGTGTTGTGGTGTTGAGATGTTGAGGTGGTGTTGTGTTGTGGTGGTGAGGTGTTGATAGGTTGATAGGTTGAGATTTGCTCTACTGCCTGCCACAGTGCTAACGGCTGATCTGTATCTGTCCAGCGATAGGGGTAGGTGTTGCGGTTCATTGCTTCGCCGCCGTCGTGCGTCTGCCAAGTGTCGGCATGTCGACAAAGCCAGCCGTCGGTATCGTTCGTTGCGAAGTGCGAACTGTCGGCAGCGATGCCGTAGAAACTGATGCTTACTTGTCGGCGTGTGCGTGTTGAAGGGCAGTAGAGTAGGGCGATGGTGTTGCTGTCGGGGCGCAGAAAACGGCGCACGTCGTAGCTGATAGCCATGACAGTGGTGTCGTTCGGTGTGCGGTCAGGTGTGAATAGGGCTGTCGACACGTTGCGCCCGTTCACGTAGAGCACGAACCGCCCCGTCGTGGCTACGTGTATGTATGCTGTGCGTGGCATATCCTGCTCTTCTGTCACAAACGTGCGGCGAAACCACACGTGCGATGTGTCGTCGGGCGCAGGGTGCGACATCCAACGACAACCGAAGTCGCCAGCCGTGGCTGTTGAGGCTGCGGCTGTGGCGGCTGATGCGATGAAGAGTATGAGGATATTTATTAAGCGGAGCATTTATGTGTTTTGTTAGTTGTGGAGGGCGTGTCAAAACTATAATCCTCTCCTTGTTGTTCAAAAGGAAAGGCTTGTACCCGAAACTCCTTGAAGATTCATGGTACAAGCCTTTATGTGTGTTGACGTGTTTAAGCGTCAATGTTAGCGTATGTTGCGTGCTCTTCGATGAACTTACGGCGTGGTTCTACGTCGTCGCCCATGAGCATTGAGAAAATCTCGTCTGCCTCAGCAGCGTTCTCGATAGTCACCTGGCGCAGCAGACGTGTCTTCGGGTCCATGGTTGTTTCCCATAGCTGCTCTGCGTTCATCTCACCAAGACCCTTGTAACGCTGTGTGTGTATCGACTTGCCGTCGTCTACGCCACCTGCGTACTTGTCGAGGAATGCCTGGCGCTGCTGATCTGTGTAGCAGTACTCCTTCACCTTGTTCTTGTAGGTGCAGAGGTAGAGCGGTGGGTTGGCGATGTAGAGGTGTCCTTCCTGAATTACCTTCGGCATGAAGCGGTAGAAGAGTGTCATGATGAGTGTGTCGATGTGTGAGCCATCGACATCGGCATCGGTCATGATGATAATCTTGTCGTAGCGCAGCTTGTCGATGTTTGCCTCCTTGTCGTCCTCACCCTCTACACCGAAGCGTACGCCGATGCTCTGGATGATGTTCATCACCGACTCCGACTCGAACACCTTATGCCACATCACCTTCTCTACGTTCAGAATCTTACCGCGCAACGGCAGGATTGCCTGTGTGTAGCGGTCGCGTCCCTGCTTTGCAGAGCCACCCGCAGAGTCACCCTCGACGAGGAATATCTCGCACTTCTTCGGGTCGCGGTTAGAGCAGTCGGCGAGCTTGCCTGGGAGTCCGCCGCCGGTCATCGGGTTCTTGCGCTGTACGCTCTCGCGAGCCTTGCGTGCTGCGATACGCGCTGTTGCTGCAAGAATCACCTTGTCGCATATCATCTTCGCCTCCTTCGGGTTCTCCTCGAGATAGTTGGTGAGAGCCTCGCCTACAGCCTGCTGCACGGCACCTGCCACCTCGCTGTTGCCGAGCTTGGTCTTTGTCTGACCCTCGAACTGTGGCTCTGCCACCTTGATCGAGATTACGGCTGTGAGTCCTTCGCGGAAGTCTTCGCCTGCGATTTCTATCTTCGCCTTCTCAATCTGCTTCGAGATAGCAGGGTCGTTGTCGGCGTAAGTCTTCAGTGTGCGTGTAAGGGCTGCGCGGAAACCGGTGAGGTGTGTACCGCCCTCTATGGTGTTGATGTTGTTTACGTACGAGTGGATGTTCTCCGAGTAGTCGGTGTTGTACATCACTGCCACTTCGATAGGTATGCCCTGCTTCTCTGTCTTCAGATAGATTACGTCGTCGAAGAGGTGTGTGCGGTGGCGGTCTACGTAGCGCACGAACTCCTTGAGTCCGTCCTTAGCGTGGAACACCTCTTCGCGTGTCTTGCCCTCTTCGTTGGGGCGCATGTCGCGCAGAGTGATGCGGATGCCGGCGTTGAGGAACGCGAGCTCGCGCATACGGCGTGCTATGATGTCCCACTGGTAGTGGGTTGTGGTGAACACTGTTGGGTCGGGCCAGAACTGCTGGCGTGTACCGCGCTTGTCGGTCTCGCCTACTACCTTCACGGGGTAGAGCGGTTTGCCCTTCTCGTATTCCTGCTGGTATATCTTTCCGTCGCGGAACACCTGCGACTTCATGCGTGATGAGAGTGCGTTTACGCAGCTCACACCCACACCGTGCAGACCACCGCTGACCTTGTATGAACCCTTGTCGAACTTACCGCCGGCGTGGAGCACTGTCATTACGACCTCCAGAGCCGACTTGTGCAGCTTGGCGTGCATGTCTACGGGGATGCCTCGACCGTTGTCCTGAACGGTAATCGATTCGTCTTCGTTGATTGTTACCTCGATGTTAGTGCAATAGCCTGCCATTGCCTCGTCAATAGAGTTGTCAACGGTCTCGTTCACGAGGTGATGCAGACCCTTTTCGCTGATGTCGCCGATGTACATTGCCGGGCGCTTGCGCACGGCCTCAAGTCCTTCCAGAACTTGTATGTTACTTGCCGAGTAGTTGTTCTCGGTGTTTTGTATTTCTGCCATTTTCGATTATCTATGTTTGGACTACAAAAGTACTAATTTTCCGTGACTTACGGAAATATTAAGGCTTAAAAATGCGCAAACAAAAAAAAGGTCACACTTCGTTTGAAGTATGACCTTAGTATGGGGTTCTGTCAACACGCTCTTAGCCGAGCTTGCTGATATGCAGACACAAACTTGACTTCAAGTTTGCAGCTTTGTTCTTGTGGATAATGTTAGTCTTTGCCAACTTGTCCAGCATTTTCTGAACAGAAGGATAGAGCTTTACTGCCTCTTCCTTGTCCGTCATTGCGCGCAGCTTGCGAACTGCATTACGCATAGTCTTTGCGTAGTATCTGTTGTGCAAAGCCTTAACCTTGTCCTGACGGATTCTCTTAAGTGATGATTTGTGGTTTGCCATCTTGTTTTTTCAGTTTTTTATTTTTTTATTGTAGTCCCTAGGAGAGTCGAACTCCTCTTTAGAGAATGAAAATCTCTCGTCCTAACCGATAGACGAAGGGACCAACACTACTTGCATTTTTGCGGATGCAAAGGTACTGCTTTATTTTAAACCCACCAAATTTTCTTTGTTCTTTTTTCTTTAAATAGTGCTTTTTTCATTAATTTTGCCCTTAAATAGACCAAAACAATCAAAAAATGCTGGAAAAAACGCGCGCAATAGTGCTTAACTCATTGAAATACGGCGAGTCGCAAATGATTGTGGATATGTACACCGAAGGGCGTGGTCGTCTCTCTTTCATACAGCGCATACCGCGTCAGGGGCGTGCGGGCATAAAGAAGCAGTACTTCCAACCGCTTACCATCCTCGACATCGAGTTCGACTACCGTGCTACGCAGCGCTTGCATAAGTTGCGCTCGGCTGCGGTGGCTTTCCCGTTTCGCTCGTTGCCCTTCAATATGGCTAAGCTGTCGATAGCCCTGTTTGCGGCTGAGTTCACCATTTACGTCACGCGCTCTGAGCAAGCCGACCCTGCCCTGTATGCCTTCATTGAGCATAGTGTGCGGTGGTTGGATGCCTGTGACGGCAGTTTCGCCAATTTCCACATTATATATATGTTGCACCTCACGCGCTTCTTAGGCTTCTATCCTAACGTGGAGGATGCCACCAGCGGTTGCTGTTTCGACATGCGCGAGGGTTGTTTTGTGTCTGTGGCACCTCCTCATACCGACTTTCTACCTCCGCACGAGGCTGAGAAGATTGGTTTGCTGCTACGTCTGAGCTACGCCACGATGCGCTTGCTGCGCCTCACACGCGAGGAGCGCAACCGTTGTGTCGACGTAGTGCTTGCCTACTACCGCCTGC
>ERZ773177.1006-NODE-1006-length-13990-cov-33.6579_pt1 | contig 13990 bp, 8 predicted proteins | sample MGYA00580534_ERZ773177 | MGnify/ENA primary metagenome ERZ773177 (study PRJEB29015, sample SAMEA2737872) | human gut metagenome | biome: human gut; feature: human-associated habitat; material: faeces | place: China | collected 2012 ...
AATAGTTATAAAGAGCTCTTCTCCCAAGCTGGCAGAATGGGTAAAGAGGCTGAAGCAAGGATTGCGGCATTTTCTCTTGGAAGTTTAATTTAATTTAAAAAATCACCCAATTCTTGTATAAGTTATCTAGAATATGTATATTTGTAAATCTTATCTCTTTAATTATAAGAGATACATAACTTTAAAAATTAAATGTTTACAGAAGCCCGTCGTTCGTGAAGAATTGCGGGCTTTTCTTTTGGCATGTCTTTTAATTTCCGTTAATTCTCTTTTCTCTACTAATAAAATACACATAAAATGTGTATAATTACCAAAAAAAATAGTATTTTTGCAGTTAAAACGAAACAGAACGAAATGATTACTCGATATCACGCTAAATACTATGCCCAACTGCTCTCGCAGAAATCTGTAGGCGACAATTTGCAGAATCTGTCGCAGTCTCTGCTTAATTCTGCTGTTGACATCAATCCACACCAGATTGATGCGGCTCTGTTTACCTTTAAGTCTCCACTGAGTAAAGGTGTCGTCCTTGCTGATGAAGTGGGATTGGGAAAGACGATAGAAGCAGGACTTGTACTCTGTCAGATGTGGTCCACAGGCAAGCGTAAAATCATCATTGTATGTCCAGCTTCTCTGAGGAAACAATGGAGTTTTGAACTTGCAGAGAAGTTTGGTATAGCTAGCGAAATCCTTGATGCAAAGGTCTTTAATGCGTATGTTGCGGAAGGTAAAAATCCATTCTCTTACAATCGGGTTATTATCTGCTCCTATAACTTTGCTGCTAAGAAGAAGGCAGAGGTATTGCGCCATGGATTCGATTTGGCTATTGTTGATGAGGCTCATAAACTGAGAAATGTTTATAGAAAGTCTGCACGCACTGCCGCTGATGTTCGAGATGCCCTGGCAGGAACCAAGAAACTCCTGCTTACGGCTACTCCATTCCAGAATTCCCTGATGGAACTCTATGGTCTGACCACAGTCATAGACCCGAATTTCTTTGGCAGCGAAAAGACCTTCCGCCGTGATTATGGCAATGGTGAGAATATAGACGAGCTGAGATTCCGTATCAAGCCTCTCTTTACCCGTACACTTCGCAAGAATGTAAAGGAATATATCAATTATACCAAGCGACTCCCTTTGACGCAGAAGTTTACAAGTACCGATGAGGAGTACGAACTGTATGAGGATGTTTCAGAGTTTCTGAGAAGAGAAGATATTTATAGTGTTCCAGCCGGACAGCGTAAGCTGACAACTATGATTATCCGCAAGATTCTGGCATCATCCATATTTGCACTTATCTCCACATTAACGCATATACGTGAACGTTTGGAAAGAATGCTCAAGAAGGAACAGATGGAACGTTTTGATGCCGATGAACTTCTTGGCGATGATGAACCTGATTTTATGGCTGATGTTGAGGAGGATACAGAGGATAGTTACGAAGAGACTGATATGTTTGATGAGGATGATTCTATCAGTATTCCTAAGTTAAAGGCTGAAATTACTCTTCTCAATTCATTCATAGCGAAGGCTAAGAAGATTCGCAAGGAGTCGAAGGCGGAAGCCCTGCTGGCTGCTTTGAAAGAAAGTTTCAAGATTCAGTCTAAGTCAGGCGCCCAGCGCAAGGCACTCATCTTCACGGAATCAACCAAGACCCAAGCTTTCCTCCGTGATAGCTTGGAAGCTAATGGATATGAAGGCAAGATAGTGCTTTTCAACGGCAAGGCCAGCGAACCGCAGACCAACGAAATATACAAGAAATGGTGCGATGCCCATCCTGACAAGGTGAGTGGTATCAAGGCTGCCGACAGGCGTGCTGCCATTGTGGATTATTTCAAGAACTCTGCCGAAATCATGATAGCCACCGAAGCTGCTTCTGAAGGACTGAATTTGCAATTTTGCTCCTTAGTCATCAACTATGACCTGCCGTGGAATCCTCAACGAATCGAACAGCGCATAGGTAGATGTCATCGTTATGGACAGAAATATGATGTGGTGGTGGTAAACTTCATCAATACTCGCAACTATGCGGATGTTCGCGTTTTTGATTTGCTTTGTAAAAAGTTTAAACTCTTTGATGATGTCTTCGGAGCCAGTGATGAAGTGCTTGGCAAGGCAGACAGTATAGACTTTGAAAGCCGCATCCTGCAGATTTACCAGCAGTGTCGTTCCAAGGAAGAGATTGATGCTGCATTTGAGAAATTGCAGAATGATATGCAGGAAGAGATTGATACCCGCATGGATGAAGTGCGCAAGCAGGTGATTGAGCATTTTGATATTAACGTACAGGAACATTTGCGTACCACCAAGGATGCAACAGGTGCCTTTCTGAACCGTTATCAGCATATCTTCTGGGAATTGACCAAGTTTGTTCTCTCCTCTGAAGCTGTTTTCGATGATGCCAAACATACGTTCCGTCTTCAAGTACCGGTAGCTGGTTGTAAGAAGGGTGTTTACTGTATGCTGAATGCATCAGATTCCGAAGGTGTTCCTTACCGATTGTCTCATCCGCTGGCACAGCATGTGCTGAATACGGCACTTTCGCTGGAAACGGAAGATGGTGCTGAAATCCATTTCTCAGAGAAGGCCATGCAGATGAATGCCACCTTGCCAGAGTATCTACAGGACCAGGAAGGTTATCTGATTATGGCGCAGCTGAAAGTTGCTTCGGTTGAAGAAGAGCAATATACTATCTTCACGGCCTTGACAGACCAGGGCAGAACGCTTTCTCAGGATGACTGCGAAAAGCTGTTTTTGAATGGTGGTCGTGAATCGTCGGTAGAAGCTATTCCTCCTCGCATCCTCGACAGTTTGCAGCAGAACAGTGAACGCCGCTGTGCTGCAAAACTGAAAATGATAGATGAACGCAATCTCGGTTACTTCCAGCAGGAGGAGACTCGTATCTTCAACTGGGAGCGTGATATGCTCAATGGATTGGAAGAAGAGTTATCTACTGTAAAAAAGGCTATTCTTCAGGCAGAACGGGATGCCTTGCGGGCTGATAGCATACAGGCCAAGTTAGAGGCCCAGCAGCATGTGGATGAACTGAATCGCAAGAAGCGTCGCCTTCGTAACGAGCTGGATGACAAGGAGGATGATGTCAGTATCATGCGCCGCAACATGATAGCAGAACTGCAGAAGCGTATCATATCGCAGGCTGATTCTGCCAAGGTATTTATTATACATTTTTCAACGAAAGTCTAAAAAATAAAAGCATAAATGAATGAAAGAATGATAAGGTTCATTGAACTATTGAACCAGATGTTTGAATTGGATAAGTCTGATCTTGACTTCGGTATCTACCGAATCCTCAATATTCGACGCAAGGAAATTCAGAAGTTTTTTACCGAAGGGCTTCCAAGGCAAATCAGAGAAACACTAGAGCCTTTTGCTCAGGGAAATAAGGATGAACTCAGAAAGCAGATTGCTGAGATAGAACAGCAGGCTGCTGCCTTTGGTGCATCGCCTGAGAATAATCCTAAATACAAGGAATTAAAGGCTCAACTGCAGCAAGGCACAGATTTGAGTGCCTTGGAGAGTGACGTATATAGTGCGCTTTACAACTTCTTTAGCCGCTACTATAATGAGGGAGATTTCATCAGCAAGCGCCGCTATAAGGAGGGTGTTTATGCTATTCCTTACGAGGGTGAGGAAGTAAAGTTGTACTGGGCTAATCAAGACCAGTACTATATCAAGACGTCTGAAAATTTCAAAGATTATACTTTTACCGCTGGCGATTATACGGTTCATTTCCTTTTGGTAGATGCTACAACAGAGCAGAACAACAACAAGGAAGACAAGAATAAAAAGCGCGAATTCATGCTCTTTACAGAAGATGAGGAGAAGTATCCTGGCGTAAAGACATTCGAATATAACGAAGAGGAAAAGACCGTTAATATCCGCTTTATCTTTGATGTGCCTAAAGAAGCAGAAGTGAAGACGGACGAGGAGGGTAAGAAGAAAAAGAAAGTAGACTATTCAGAAAAGAATAAAGTAGAAATTAAGCAGTGGCTCAGTACGCAACCAACTGCTGTTATGCTGGAATTGTTGCGAATTACGAATCCTGATGCCAAGGCAAAGGACCAGATAAGTCTTTTGGATAAGCACTTGAAGACGTATGTGGCAAAGAATACTTTTGATTACTTCATTCACAAGGACCTGGGTGGCTTCTTGACAAGAGAGCTTGATTTCTTTATCAAGAACGAGGTGATGCACCTTGATGACCTTGATACAGAAAATGAGGCTCGTGTGGAGACTTATATCGCTAAGGTTCGTGCTATCAAGCAGGTAGGCCGTGTTATTATCAAGTTCTTGGCGCAGATTGAGAACTTCCAGAAGAAACTCTGGTTGAAGAAAAAGTTTGTCGTAGAGACTAACTGGTGTATTACGCTCGACCGTATTCCAGAGGAGTATTATGATGAAATTTCGCCAGAACAAGGCGCAAGTACAGGAGTGGATTGATATGTATGCTATTGATGAAATTCAGCAAGATTTGGAGCATACAGAACCTTTCACCCCAGTACCTTCTGTGCTCTTCTTGAAGCAAAATCAGAACCTTATTGTGGATACCAAACACTTTAGTGAGGAGTTTAAGAATAGACTTCTTGCTGAGTATGATGATTTGGATAAGGAGACGGGAGGATTGATGATAAATAGTGATAACTTCCATGCGTTAAATCTTTTACAGACTAAGTATACGAATAGAGTTAATTGTATTTATGGAGATCCACCATATAATGCTAAGTCTAGTGAGATTCTATATAAAAATACCTTCAAGCATTCGTCTTGGATTACCATGATGCGAAACAGACTTGAATTAGTTTCGCCATTGAAGACTCAAAGAGGAGCGATTGTGACAGCAATTGACGAGAATGAAGGCTTTAATTTGATGAAATTATTGGATGAAATTTTCCCTTATTGGAATAAAACTGCGGTAACGGTTCTTCATAATCCTGCCGGTGTACAAGGGGATAATTTTTCTTACAGCCATGAATATGCATTTTTCCTTTTTGAGGATTATAAACATGTTATTGGTAAAGTTGAAAAGAAAGAAAAAACAACAGAACCATTTAGAGATTGGGGACCTACGGGTTTAAGAAATCCGCAAGGAAATACATTTTATCCGATTTTCGTCAATCTTTGTGGTGATAAGATTATCGGAATAGGAGAAGCTTGCCCTAGTAATTTCCACCCTGGTAAGCAAAATATTATTTGTGATGATAAAATTATAGTATATCCAATTGGAGAAGATGGAGTTGAAAAAAAATGGGTTTTTGCAAGAGATACCGTAGAAAGCATTATAGATGAATTATATCCGCAAGAGAAAAATGGTATAGTTCAGATAATGCGAGATAAATCTAAAGGAAGTTTTAAGACCGTTTGGTATGATGAAAAATATTATGCTAATGTATATGGTTCTAAACTTCTTAATAATATTATCGGATCTAAAAAGTTTGATTTCCCAAAATCTCTATATACAGTTAGCGATTGTGTTTATGCAATAAATGAAGTACAAAAAGGAGATTCTATAGTAATGGATATATTTGCTGGTTCGGGAACAACAGGTCATGCTGTCATAGATTTGAATAAAAAATTTCCAGAAGGTAATAGAAAATATATCCTGATAGAAATGGGGGCTTATTTTAATAAAGTGACTCATCAAAGAGTAAAGAAAATTATTTATAGCTCTGAATGGAAAAAAGGTAAGCCTTTATCACGTAATACTGGTGTTTCTCATATTATGAAGTATATGCTCCTCGAACAATACGAGGATGCTCTGAACAACATCCAGTTGAAGAAAGATGAAAGCTTGGCAAGTCTCTTTGGTGATGACTACACCATCAACTATATGTTTGACCTTGAAGCAAAGGGCAGTTTGTTGAATTTGGATGCATTTAAGGCTCCATTTAGCTACGAGATGAACATCACGGAGAAGAACGAGATGAAGCTTCGTAAGGTGGATGTTTGCGAGACCTTCAACTATTTGATAGGTCTTACTGTCAAGCATCAGGGTATCATCAGAAGCTATGACAGCCTTCCTGCTGCAAAGCCAATGTACGAAGGTGCCGTAGATTTGGTAAAGGGTACCCAGTTTGCCTTCCGCCAGATAGAAGGAACGCTCCCAGACGGTCGTAAGGCACTGGTCATCTGGCGTACCATCAGCGATGATTTAATGGCCAGCAATGCAGCCCTGGATGCTTATTTCGAAAAGTATCGCATCAATCCGCTCGACCGAGAGTATGATATTATCTATGTAAACGGAGACAACAATCTGGAGAATCTTCGTACATCAGATGAATCATGGAAGGTGGTTCTGACAGAGCAGGAATTTAATAAACGTATGTTTGAAGAAATGTAATTATGGCTAGGACTAAAAAGAATCAGGTGCAGGAACTGCGCTTTGATGAAAAATTGGTGCTCTTCAAATTCATGCAGCGAGAGTTGGGTATCACGGATATGAAGCAGCTGGCAAGACAGATGAACCAGCCGGAAGAAGAAGGTATCAATGAATCTACTGGTAATACCCTGTTCATTGAATACTTCTTCAAACAGCCTGGATGCAGAATACCGGAAACCAAACTGCGAGTGTATGATGAAAACATCAGACGATATACACAGAAAATCGGTGAAAACAGAGGCGGACTGACCTGGAAATATTTTCAGTATCTCAGCATCCTTTTCACGGAGATTTACCTGGATCGTTGGTTTTCTGATAAGGAAGCCTTCCAGCAGGAGTTGACAGATTTCCTTCATGATGAAGATGACCGTACTTTGGGGCAGATTGGCTTCCAGGACTTCGATTTGGCAAAGATGAACAAACTTGCCTACATGTCGGCTACAGGTTCTGGTAAAACGCTGATTCTGCATGTCAATATCTTGCAGTTTTCATATTATCTGAAGCGAGCTAAACGCATCAATGCGAGCATAGATATCAATAATGTCATCTTGCTGACACCGAATGAGGGTATGAGCCGCCAGCATCTGGAGGAACTGAAGATATCGGGGATACCTGCCAAAATCTTTGTCAAGGAAGGTCCGTTAAAATTTGATGGCAATGAAGTACTGATTATTGATATAAATAAGCTTGATGATGTCGGCAAGGACAAGACGGTCAGCGTGGATAGTTTTGAAACCAATAATCTGTTGTTGGTGGATGAAGGCCATCGTGGTTTGGTAGGTGGAGAAAAATGGGTTGGCTACCGTCAGAAAATGGCTGAGGATGGCTTTACCTTTGAGTATTCTGCTACATTTAAACAGGCTCTGGCAGGCAAGAAGACTAAAAAGAAAGACCGGGATATCGTGGAGGACTATCAGAAGGCAATCCTCTTCGATTACTCATATAAGTACTTCTACAAAGATGGCTATGGTAAAGATTATCGTATCTATAACCTGAAGGATGCCAATATCAGTGAGGATTCCCGTCTGCTTTACCTGACCGGTTGTCTTCTCAGCTTCTATCAGCAGAAGAAATGCTTCTTGGAATATGGCAGGGAGCTGGCTCCTTTCAGAATAGAAAATCCGCTGCTGGTGTTTGTAGGTAATAGCGTGAACAAGGCAAACAAGGATGAAAGTCTCACAGATGTTGAAGATGTCATCATGTTCATTGATCAGTTTGTTCGCTACAAGCGTCAAACTGTCCAGCGCATCAACCTGGTGGTGCAGCAGAATACGGGTCTTATCGATGCCAAGGGCATTGATATCTTCTCGCATGATTTCAATCCTCTCTACGATTTGAATGGGGGTAATACGCCTGATGGACAGGTGCTCTATGAAGACATATTGCATCTGCTTTTCAATACGACGAGTCATGCAGATGAACCACGTCTTCATCTCGACCATCTGAGTAAGGCAGGTGAGATAGGCATGCGTATTGGCGAGGATGGTGATTACTTTGGCGTGATCAGTATCGGAGATACAACAAAGCTGATTAAATCCTGTGAAACCAAGGGTGTTGTTACGAAGAATGAATCATTCAACAATGATTCGCTTTTTGAATCCATCAATCGCAAGGATTCCAAGATCAACGTCCTGATAGGTTCGAGAAAGTTTACTGAAGGCTGGAACAGTTGGCGAGTAAGCACCATGGGTCTTATCAATTTTGCCAAAGGTGAAGGTTCCCAGGCTATCCAGATGTTTGGTCGTGGTGTGCGTCTGAAAGGCTATAATGGTATGCTGAAGCGTAGCCGTGCTGTCAATATTCCTGGTGTTCGGGCTCCAAAATACATTGGTAAATTGGAAACGCTGACCATTTTCGGAGTAAAGGCTAACTACATGGAGGAGTTCAAGGCATTCCTGGAGTTGGAAGATGTGCCAAGCAACGACCAGATTACGGAGATTACCTTGCCAACGGTATCACGTTATCAGGAAGCCAAAGCTAAAAAACTCCGTGTGATAAGAGTTAAAAGCGGTAAGATATTCAAAAGAGATGCTGAACGCAAGCTGTTGGATAAGCCAGGCGAGAATTTCAAGAGCTATCTTATGAAAAATCCTGTTAAACTCGATTGCCGCAGCAAGGTACAGGCAATAGAATCCAGTGGTTCTATTGATATGCGCATAGAGGTGAATAGCAAGCCTGTTGATATGCCGGAGGAGAACATCCCGTTGCTCGATTATTATCGCATATTCGATGAAATCGAAATGTATAAAAATGAGAAACTCTACTTCAATATCACGATTGACAGAGACAGATTGTCTTCTATTCTTGGTGATAGAGAATGGTATCGCTATATCGTTCCTGCTGACCATCTGAAGATTGACAGCATCAAGCGCCGGGAAGAAGTAACTGACTTTGCGATTATGGCTTTAAAGATTTACATGGATAAATTCTTTAAGTTTGAGAAAGAGGCATGGGAAGACAAATACCTGGAGTATGGAGAGCTGGAGGCTACCGACAACAACTTCGTGGATGAATATAGAATCAATCTGACCGAAGAAGTGGGCGGCGATTGTGGTGAAGAACTCAACAGGTTCATTTCGGATGCTGCAACGATACTGGCAACAGAAAGAGGTATATCGGAATATGAAAAGAGTACGCTTGCCAAACAGTTCGTACTGTTCGATTTCCGCCATCATCTCTATGCTCCTCTAGTATGCGTAAAGAAGAACAATCTGAAGATACAGGTCTCTCCAGTTCAGCTGAATGAAGATGAGAAGACCTTCGTAGATCTTCTCGACTGCTATATGAAGAATCATGATGCAGAATGGAAGGATAAATCACTCTTCTTGCTTCGTAACAAGAGTAAGGTAGGTATGGGCTTCTTTGAAGCGGGTAATTTCTATCCAGACTATATTCTCTGGATTGATACCGATGATAAGCAGTATATCAACTTTATCGACCCGAAGGGTTTGATGCATATTGTGCCTGAGAATCCAAAGATTAAATTCTACGAGAAAATCAAGGATTTGGAAGTACGTCTTGCGCCAAGTGCAGGCGATAAGCAGATTGTTCTCAATTCGTTCATCATGTCATCAACCCGAGGTGCCAATCTCAGGGAATGGTGGGGAATGAAGAAACCTTCAGAGCATGAAGCAATGAATGTCTATACACTTGACGATGCAAAATGTATTGAGAAGATGATTCAGAAAATCTTTCAGTAGATAATAATTAAGAGAGGAAGCGGAATATCAGAGAGCTTCCTCTCTTGAAAAAGCAATCAAGAAAAGTAATAATGGTGCTGCCTCTTATGCCGTTTCCGAGTCTTTGGTTATCGCCAAAGTGGGTAAGGATTCTATCAAGATTGCAATGAAATAAGGATTGTGTAGAGCGATGCACCTACCGTAAATTTACTGAGTCCACTTGAAAAATTCCCGAATCATATTTTTTTGTCTTTGTAACTTATTGACAATCAATGACACGTTTCGAAATGACTTTTTCAAGTGGACTCTTTACTAAAGTTTCGCAAGTGAATAAATATCAACTTGCTTGTTTATAAATATACTGAACTTTCGCATGTGGTTCAGAACAAATATATCTGAGAAATTCACTTTTTATGTGATTTAGTTTTAAAACGAAAGAAAAAATGAGTTTTTCTTAGTATTATTTCAGAAATTCTTTGTAATTCGAGAAAATTGTTATACCTTTGTATTTGAAAGATAAATGAATGTCCCGCCTCTGACGAGTTTTCACTTGTTGGAGACGGGCATTTTTTTGTCTATTTATCAACCAAAAACCGATCTTGCATGGGCAATTTTGGTGTAAGGCCTTATGCGGAACGAACACGTCAAAATCGGTATTTATTTAATAAATACTCTATGAAGACTGAAAAAATAATTTTAACAGAAATTAATAACCTGAAAGCGCAGTTGAAAAAGTAATGACCGAGGCTAGTACCTTGGAGGTGATGATAAGAGAGATGGAATCTTCTCTTTGTGGTGTTGACAATGATAGGGCTTGTGGGAATGAGCCGTTGTTGCCTATGTCTTTGGACTTTCCAGAGATGAGAAACTTGTTGGATAGGCTTTCAGAAGCTGGTATCCTAGGGGCATCCTATGCCTTGAGGAACCAGTCGTGGACTCAGCGTAGCGTGATTGTCGCATTCCTGTCGGGAAAGGTGCAGAGAATGTGCATGTGGAAGCCTTTTGCTGAGTTGTGGCATTGTGATAAAGGTGCTTTGCAGAGTGCCTATCAGAAGCACTGTGATACTAAAGCTGCTATGCTTTATTATAAGAAATTGGAGCGAATTGTAGGGTAATACCAGTTGGTAGCCTACCAACCGACTACCAAGTAGGAACCAAACATTCTTCCTACCTTTGCCCCCGGAATTCAGAACCGATATGGTCTGAGTTTCGGGGGCTTTTGTGTATAGGCACATCAACCGTTGTGGGAGCGCCCAACTGTTTTAAAAAGGAATTTATAAGATGAAAGCAATGAAACCTTTTTATTTTGCTCATCCGCAGTACGGAAAACTGAGGGTGGTGGTGATTGGAGGTAAAATCTATTACTGCCTGATGGATGTGAAGAACATCTTCAAGAAGTCGGTTCAGAAACTCTATGAGACGATTGCAGACTCGGAGGGGGAACTGAAAAATCTGAACATCGTGATGATGAAGAATATGAAAATCAAGTATAACCTCTTCTTCGAGAACCAGGAAATGGGGAAGGAAGAAACGGAGGCTGAGAACGTGAATGCGGATATTAACTTCTGCGATGAACAGCTGGTGAAGGACCTCGTTGACAGGCATGTTGCTGCCGAGAAAATTGCGGCAAAATGGGTAATAGGTTTTGTCAAGAGCAGACTGGATGATGCCGAGAATGCTTCGCTCTTCGAGGCGAACGGGGTCCAGGAGATTTCGGATAACTCGCTGATTCTGCCTATCAATGTAAGCTATGGTAGCGGGTATATCATGATTAACAGCGAAGTGTTCGATTAATAAAAATATGGAGGTAAAATGGAGATAGTACATGTAGTGGCAATTAATCCTTATCGCAAAGGTAATAAAGGGAAAGTTTTTTCCTATCGCATGGATACTTATGATAAGGTGATTGAATCGGCTGCCGTTAAAAAGATGATTCAGCAGATTCGGGGTGAATTGCCGATTGACGGAGTGGATTTGAACGATGCGCAGGCGGTGAAGAAGGCGCAGGAAAGGCTGAAGAGCGAGCTGCCTTTCTTCTGTCCGCACTACGGCATGTTCAAAAATAATGTGCGCAGACAGGAGAATGCCTTGCCGGAAAGTTTTCTCTTCCAGACGATTATCGATGTGGATGATAAGGAGTATGTGGAGAAGGCGATTGAGAAGGCGCGCGAGTTGAACTGCTCTTCGGGGATATGGAACGGCTCGTTGCTGCATCTTTGTTATAGTGCTCGCAAAAAACTGCATATCGGGATTAGAATGCCGATTGGGATGACCATCGAAGAGACGCAGAAGGCGTATTGTGAGGCGCTCGGTGTGCCTTATGATGAAAGCTGCATCACACCTGAGAGGATGATTTTCCTGACGGATAAGGACTCGGAAATCTACCGGTCTAAAATGTGGTGCGCGGTGCTGCCGGAGAGCGAGATACAGGCTCGCAGACAGGCTTTTCTGGACCGTGGACTGACGGTTGACGGAAGGGGAGATGCAAAAGCTAATAGTTTACAGTTTACAGTTAATAGCAATAGTAATGACAATGTTCAAAACAATAGACTTTCGGGCAATCGTGGCGATTATGCTGCTCCTGCTGGCACTGCTGTTCAGCCTGCCCAATCTGGTAATAGCAATCATGCTGATGATTCTCATCTCGGGAATCCTGGAGGCAATCATGGCACTGGTGAACTGGGAGAGGCCAGTGAGAAGAATCTGATAGCCTTTGATCTGTTCGTGCAGTCGGCTGGGCTTGAGGGGATGGCGATTGATACCGTCGGGTCTCGGCACTCTTCGCTGCTCGCTATCATGAGCGCAGGCGCTTCGAGGGTGATGAGCGAGGAGGAACTGATGAAGGTGGTGAGGACGAAAATGCCAAGCTACTATCAGGAGGATGACTGCCATCAGCTGATACATGATTTCTATGCAAAATATGCTGACAGCTGCAAGCCGATGTCGAGGGATGTGATAAGGGTGAATGCGCTGGCGGAAAAACAAGCCAGCCAACAAGTTAATAGTTTACAGTTAACAGTTAATAGCCCTAACGCAAATCATGCAGTTCAAAGTTCATATCTCCAAGTTCAAAGTAGCGAGGAGGATTATCCGGAACCGCCAGCGATGCCGGAGAAACTGCCGAAGCTGGTGGAACTGCTGATATCTCGGACACCGGAGATTTATAAGCCGGCAGTGGCGCACGCTATCTTCCCACCGCTCGCTACGCATCTCTGGCAGACGAGCTTCCGATACATTGATAATGTAGTACATGAGGCTACGCTTTCTACTTGCTTGCTGGCTGGTACGGGCGCAGGTAAATCGTCTGTGGATAAGCCGATTAGGTATATCATGGAGGATATCAGAAAGCGGGATGCGGAGAATCTGAAACGTGAGAAGGAATGGAAGGAGGAAGTGACGCGCAAGGGTGCCAACAAGGATAAGCGTAAACGACCGGATAATCTTGTTATCCAGGAGATTGATGCTGATATGACCAGTCCGGCATTCGTGATGCGAACCGCTGAGGCGCAGGGGCGTTTCCTCTATACTTCGCTTAACGAGCTGGACCAGTTTGATGCTCTCCGGGGTAGCGGCAACCAGCAGTTCCGCATCATGTGCCTCGCCTTTGATCCATTCAACCTCTTTGGCCAACAGCGCGTGGGCGTTCAAAGTGTGACAGAAAGGGTAACGATAAGGTTCAACTGGAATGCATCTACCACCATCCAGAAAGGGCAGCGTTACTTCTCAAAAGTTTTGACAGACGGTCCGATAAGCCGTATCAATTTCTGTACCATTCCGGAGCGTGAAATCGGTGATGAAATGCCTGTTTACGGCGATTACAATGATGCTTACCGTGAGGCGCTGAAGCCTTATATCGAGAATCTGAACAACGCCAGGGGACTGATTGACTGTCCTGAGGCGTTCCAGCTTGCCCTTAAACTGAAGGATGAGAATGCTGAGTTCTCGCGTCTCTCTCAGGATAGGGTTTACGAGAACCTTTCTTTCCGTGCCAACGTCATCGCCTACCTGAAGGCGTGTGTGCTGTATGTGGCGAACGGTTGCAAATGGGAGCCGGAGATTGACGAGTTCATCCGCTGGAGCGAGCGTTACGACCTCTACTGCAAGATGCGTTTCTTCGGTGATGCCATCAAGAGGGCGAATGATACAGGCGAGAAGTCGAGCAAGCGAGGACCTTCCAACATGCTGATGCAGTTGCCGGATGAGTTTACTTACCAGCAGGTGATAGACTTGCGAGTAGCGAACGGGATGAGTCAGAAAGGTACTTCCAAGATGTTGGGAAACTGGAAGGATCGCCATTACATAAGGGCTAAGGAGAACGACTCAGTTCCTCAATTCCTCAGTTCCTCAGTTTTTATTAAACCTTAATTCCGCAACACTTTGATTTAAATTAATTTATAAGTTCCTGAGCAACAAA
>ERZ773177.1034-NODE-1034-length-13651-cov-2.73213_pt1 | contig 13651 bp, 15 predicted proteins | sample MGYA00580534_ERZ773177 | MGnify/ENA primary metagenome ERZ773177 (study PRJEB29015, sample SAMEA2737872) | human gut metagenome | biome: human gut; feature: human-associated habitat; material: faeces | place: China | collected 2012 ...
ACTCTGCTCCTGCAGCTTCATCGCCATTCTCTTCCGGTGGGAAAAGCTCTGCTCTGTTTGCTGCAACAACATCCTCAAACTGCTGCAGTGAACTTATAAGGCTGTCATATCTGGCCTTTGAAGTCTCAATAGAGCCTGTTAAAATTTCCTCAATGCTCTTGAGCTGGCTGTCCGTATATGCCATGGCACTCATTCTGAGATTATTTGCTTCGTTTGTGGCACTGTCAAGTATCTCCTGTGCCTGCTTGGTTGCAATCTGCACTACCTCATTCGCCTGGGCATATGCCTGCTGCATAATCTGATGCTCGCTGACAAGCTCATTTGTCTGAATCTGAGCCTGCGCGATTATCTGATCCGCCTTCGCCTGTGCATCAGCAAGGATAGCCTCCTTATTGCTGATAATCTTCTGATATCTCTTGACCTCCTCAGGGGTCTTTGTACGAAGCTCTGAAAGAAGCTCCTCTAACTGTTCACGATTGACAAGAATCTTGTTTCTTGAAATAGGTGACGGCTTGCAGCCATCAATATAGTCTTCGATTTCTTCAATAATCTGTTCCATTTTACTGCTCATAAATACTGTCTCCTTACCTGGTAATATTGTATTTAGCATAAATTCTATCAATGAACTGTTCAGGTACGAACTTTGATATATCTCCTCCGTATGATGCAAATTCCTTGACAATTGTAGAGCTTAAATATGAATAATTGAGGCTCGAAGTGAGAAAAACCGTCTCTATTTCCGGATTCTGCACTCCGTTAGCCTGTGCAATCTGCAGCTCATACTCAAAATCTGTCACTGCACGCAATCCTCTTATTATGATTGTTGCATTGATTTTCTTCATGTAGTCAACTAAAAGTCCTTCGAAGCACCCTACCCTGACATTTGGTATGTGTGCTGTCATTTCCTTTATCATACTAACACGTTCTTCCAAAGAAAACAACGAGTTTTTTGCACTATTATTGAGTACTCCGACAACCAGCTCGTCAACTATTTTGGCTGAACGCTCTATTATATCCAGGTGTCCAAATGTCACCGGATCAAAGCTTCCCGGATAAATTCCTACCTTCATATTGTATCTCCTATGCACGCTTTATGAAAACATGCTTGTTTGTCTTATAAATTTTTTCTTTGACTATCTCATAGCCAAGCTCTGTGAGATAATCAAAATCAGTATCGTTTGAAGCCTCAACCACGATAAGTGTATCATCCTTTAATATATCGCTGTCCGAAAGTGTAATAAGCACTTCCTTTTCAAGCTCCTTATTGTATGGCGGGGCCATAAATACGATATCAAATTTGTATTTGCCCTCAAGCGTACGTACTGCCGTGACAGCATCCGTCATCATGAGCCTTGAGACCTTATCAAACTTTGTAAAATGGATATTGTCCTCGATGCATGAAGCGGCTTTTCTTGAATTCACCGCGGCTTAACGCTTCAAGTCCTATCTGTCCGCTTCCCGCAAACAGATCTAAAAAATATGCTCCGGGAACATCAAACTGCATGACATTAAAAAGAGTCTCCTTCGTCTTGTCAGTAGTCGGTCTTGTATCTTTTCCCTCAATAGTCTTTAGAGGGAGGCTTCTCGCCGTTCCTGCTATTATTCTCATACTTTTCTCCCTGTTATAGTCTATTTCTGGTCCTTTAAGACGTCCTTATTCTTTGCAATATAGTCAATAAGCGAAACAACTGTGAGCACAAGTGCCACATAAATGAGGATTGTTCCAAGGATATTTAACCAGCTAAGCTTTAGATTGATATTAAAAATAATAACAATAACCATAAGCATCTGGAAGGTTGTCTTAAACTTTCCCCAGTAGCTTGCCGCAATGACAATTCCATTGTCTGATGCAACCAGTCTGAAACCGCTTATGATAAACTCTCTTGCAATGATAATAAGCACAACCCATACAGGGATAAGCTTTAAATCAACAAGGCATATCATTGCAGAGCACACAAGCAGCTTGTCTGCAAGCGGATCCATAAACTTGCCAAAATTGGTAACAAGATTGTATTTTCTTGCAATTTTTCCGTCAGCCATATCAGTCAGACTTGCAATGATAAATATCGCAAGTGCTATATAATTTCCGTACCCGTCAAAAAACGGTGAAATAAGGAAAAATACAAAAAACGGAATAAGTATCACTCTTAAGATCGTAAGTTTGTTTGGTAAATTCATTTTACAAGTTCTCCTATCAAATCATATTCATACGCACCGGTCACCATAACCTTACATATATCGCCGGTCATAAGTGCCTCATCAGTGTTGATGAATATATATCCGTCAACATTCGGTGCATCTCTGTATGTACGGCCGATATAAGCATTTTCATCAGCCACCTTGCCCTCTATGAAAACATATAATTCTTTACCCTTTAGTGTCTCATTTTTATCAAAAATGACCTCTTCCTCAAGCTCCATGACATCAGCCTGCCAGTCAGTCTTTATATCCTCATCTATCTGGTCAGGCATTGCAGCTGCCTTTGTGCCCTCCTCCGGGGAATACGTAAAGGCTCCCAGACGGTCAAACTCCATATCATTTACAAACTGCATAAGCTCCTCATGATTATCCTGTGTCTCACCCGGGAAGCCACATATAAGTGTGGTCCTTAGTGTGATATCAGGTATTCTCTCACGCAGCATTCTGATACGCTCCATAAGCTCAGCCTTTGTTGTTTTTCTGCCCATGCGCCTTAAAATATCGTCATTGCAGTGCTGGATTGGCATATCCAGATAATGGCATACCTTCTCATCCTTTATCATGGACTCTATAAGCTCACCGTATATCTCCTCGGGATAGCAGTACATAATCCTTATCCAGAACAGCCCGCTTATCTTGTTGAGCTCATCTAAAAGCTTATGAAGTGACTTCTCACCATACAAATCCACTCCGTAAAGTGTGGTCTCCTGGGCAACAAGTATAAGCTCCTTTGCGCCCTGCTCCACAAGGCTCTTCGCCTGCTCAATCAAATCCTCCATCGGCACACTTCTGTAACGGCCTCTGACAGATGGAATGACACAGTAGGTACAGTTTTTATTGCACCCCTCTGCTATCTTAAGGTAAGCGAAATGCCCTCCTGTGGTAACAATACGCTTTGTCTTTATGCTCGGGAGCCCCTCTAAGGTGTGCAGATTGCTGTATCTGTGTTTTTCAAGTGTCTCATGGACAGCTTCAACTATAGTATCATATGAATTGGTGCCAAGTATGGCATCAACCTCTGGGATTTCCTTAAAAATCTCATCCTTGTATCTTTGTGCCAGACAGCCTGTCACAATAAGTGATTTGCATTTTCCTGTCTCCTTATACTGAGCCATCTCGAGAATTGTATTGATACTCTCCTCCTTTGCATCACCTATGAAGCAGCAGCTGTTTACGATAATGATATCAGCCTGTGTCTCATCATCGGTCATCTCAATGCCGTCATTTGCAAGCATGCCTATCATATACTCTGAATCCACAAGGTTTTTATCGCATCCAAGCGAAATAAATAATAATTTCATAGTACCTCTCAAATGTAAGTATTTACAATTAAAGGGAAAGACAAAACAGCCTTTCCCCTCCTAGATTAAGCCTCTTCGCCTTCGTTTAAATCCTCATCATCTGAGACGATTCTGACAGCTCCCGTGTACAGCTCCTCTACAGCAATAGATAATGGCTTATTGCACTTAGGGCGTGCGATAAGTGGTTCTGCACCATCAATAATCTGGCGTGCACGCTTTGCTGCAGCAATAACGATAGAATAACGGCTGTTTACTACCGGCTCTTCACCTATCTCTACATTGTTGTTTACTACCTTCATTAACTCTACATACGATGGATGTATCATATTATTTATCTCCTTTCGAAAAGCTTAAAAGCTCTTTTCTCATTTTATTTATAAAATCTATATTTGATGATACCAGATAATCCTGATTCTTTTTTGTGTCGTCAGAGCTGTGGATGATATCATTCACAAGCTCTACACAATCATCAAGCTTATCATTTACCACTAAATAATCATATTTCTCTATGCCTAAAGACTCCTCATATGCTCTTGAAAGTCTCTGTGCACAGACCTCTTTTGTCTCTGTGCCTCTTCCTACAAGCCGTTCCTTAAGCTCATCTGCACTCGGCGCTGACACAAACATAAGCACCGTATCAGGAAACTGCTTCTTTATCTTTAAAGCTCCCTGGATTTCTATCTCAAGAATCACATTCTTTCCGGCGCTAAGCTGCTCATTGACATATGACTTTGGTGTGCCGTAATAATGATCTACATACTTGGCATACTCAAGCAGTCCATCTGCCTTTATCATCTGTTCAAATTCTTCCTCTGAGATAAAAAAATACTCTCTGCCATGCTCCTCACCCGGCCTTGGACCTCTGGTCGTGGCTGATACGCTCAGTGCATAATCATCACCATGCTTTGCCATAAGCTCCTTCATGATAGTACCCTTTCCGGAACCCGAAAAGCCTGAAAAAACAACTAATTTTCCTGTTTTACTCATCACAATCTCCTAAAATTACTCAATATTTTGAATCTGTTCCCTGACCTTTTCTATATCAGTTTTAAGACTGATGCCTGTGTCAGAAATCTTAAGATCATTGGACTTTGAAAGGATGGTATTCGCCTCACGGTTCATCTCCTGTGCGAGGAAATCAAGCTTTCTTCCCACACTGCCACCGGCATTTAGCGAATCCTTCATGGAAAGGATATGGCTTTTGAGCCTGACTGTCTCCTCATCCACACAGATCTTGTCCGCAAAAATAGTGACCTCCTGGGCTATTCTTGAATCATCAAGCTGATTGTCTGCAAGCAGCTCTCTTAGCTTTTCCTCGAGACGCGCACGGTATTCGACAATAATCTGTGGCGAACGCCCCTCAATGAAATCAACATATGATACCATATTATCGAGCTTTTCGCAAAGGTCTTTTTTAAGATTTTCTCCCTCGCGCACGCGGCTTTCAACAAATGGCTCAAATGCACCGCGAAGAGCCTTCTCAAGACTGCTCCACAGCTCATCCTCATCTACAGGCTGCTCCTCCATCGCAAATACCTCCGGATATCTCGACAGCGTGCTCACTCTTATATCATTCTCCAGTCCGAATTCCTCCGACATCTGATTCAGATACTTAAGATATTCTCCCGCGAGAGCCTTATTATACTGCAATGAGAGATTATTTTCTGTAAAATCCTCATATGTGATATAAATATCGACCTTGCCACGCTCTATGTACTCCTTAAGCAGAGTCCTTATTGCACTCTCGAAGAAATTGAGCTTTTTAGGCATCTTGATATTGACATCCAGATATCTGTGATTCACAGATTTTACCTCAACTGTAATCTTACGGCTTGCATCTGCGTACTCGTATCTGCCAAAGCCGGTCATACTTTTAATCATAATTTTTCCTTTCGCATATGCATAGATGAGTTTATTATATAACTCCTTGAGATTTTCGTCAAATATATTATAATATAAATATTCATGATTATAAATATTCAGTAACTTAGAATATTTACAGGAAATAAGGAGGAACATCATGGCTTTAGACGGAATAGTCATTTCAAATATAGTTGCAGAGCTAAACAGTACAATACTAAACTCAAAAATCAGTAAAATCGCAGAACCTGAGGCAGATGAGCTGCTTCTTACCCTAAAGGGACCAAACGGCTCGTTCAGGCTTTCGATGTCTGCAAGTGCATCGCTTCCATTCATCTACCTGACACCCGCAAATAAGGTAAGCCCTCTCACTGCCCCTACATTTTGCATGGTTTTAAGAAAGCATATAGCAAACGGACGCATCACAAAGATTTACCAGCCGGGCATGGAGCGTATCATAAACTTTGAAATCGAACACTTAAACGAGATGGGCGATCTATGCCACAAAGTGCTTATTATCGAGCTGATGGGCAAATATTCAAACATCATCTTTACCGACTCCGATGGTACGATAATAGACAGTGCCAAGCGTATTCCCGCATCCGTAAGCTCTGTGCGTGAAGTGCTTCCGGGCAGAGCCTACACCATCCCCGCGACTCAGGAGGATAAATATAATCCTCTGACTGTAGATTCGAAGCAGTTTGCGGATATTATATCAGCAAAGCCGCTTACTGTTTCAAAGGCTATCTACTCATCCTTTTCCGGCATCAGCCCACTTGTGGCAAATGAGCTGGCTCACCGGGCAGGCCTTGACGCGGACTCCCCTGTAGCTGCCTACTCACACGATGAGCTTTTGCACCTGGGAAGCAACTTCACATGGATGATGGAGGACATAAAAAATAATCGTTTTACGCCGAATATCGTGCGTGACAGCAATGAACCAAAGGAATTTTCTTCAATAGAGCTGACTCAGTATAGCGATTTAACGGTCACAAAATATGAATCTATATCAGAGGTTTTAGAGCTTTACTACTCTGAGAGAAACACCTATACACGTATACGCCAGAAGTCAGCCGACCTGAGAAAACACGTAAATACCCTCCTGGAGCGAAACCAGAAGAAATATTCCCTGCAGATGAAGCAGCTAAAGGACTCCGAAAAACGCGAAAAGTACAAGGTGTACGGTGAGCTTATCAACGCATTCGGCTACGGACTTACACCGGACGATAATTTTCTTGAAGCAGCAAACTATTATGATGACAACAAAATCATCAAAATCCCTATCGACAACACAAAAACTCCTGCCGAGAACGCGCAGAAATACTTTGACAAATACGGAAAGATGAAACGTACTGCCGAAGCATTGAACGAGCTGATTCTTGAAACAAAAGGTCAGATAGACCATCTCGAATCAATTCAGAATTCACTGGATATCGCTTTAAGCGCTGACGACCTCGTCCAGATAAAGGATGAGCTGATAGAATACGGTTTTATCAAAAAAGGTAAGGGTTCAAAGAAACAGAAGGTAAAGAGCAAACCCTTCCACTATATCTCATCAGACGGCTTTGATATGTACGTTGGCAAAAATAACTACCAGAATGATGAGCTCACCTTCAAGCTTGCAACCGGAAACGACTGGTGGTTCCACGCCAAGGGCATGCCCGGCTCACATGTCATTGTAAAAGCTGAAAACAAAGAGCTGCCGGACAGCACCTTTGAGGAGGCCGGCAAGCTCGCAGGCTACTACTCCAAGGGTAAAAATGCCGACAAGGTCGAAATTGACTATCTGCAAAAGAAAAATGTCAAAAAGCCAAACGGCGCTGCAGCAGGCTTTGTCGTGTATTACACAAACTATTCTCTCACGATTCATCCTGATATATCCGATATCAGACAGATTGAGTAAGCAGATTATGCTTATTTCATAACAATTTCATAACCATTCCAAAACGCTTAAAGTAAAAAGCTGATATACACATGCATAGTCATGCATGCGATATCAGCTTTTATTTTAGACATTTAAGCTCATCACAGATTCATCCTCTTTAATTGTTCTTTTGCAAATTCATCCATTTTCTTTTTCAGTATTCTGTTTTCCGGTGTACAAAGCGCCGGGTCTGCTTCAAGCACCTCATCCACCATCTCAGATGCTTCCTTTAGCACATCGCTGTCCTGATACACATCCGCAAGTGCAAACGCAAGGTCTCCACTCTGCCTGATTCCAAAGAAATCCCCGGGACCTCTGAGCTTTAAATCCTCACTTGCTATATAAAAGCCATCATTTGATTTATTTAGTATCTCCAGACGTTTTTTTGATTTCTTTGAATTTGACGAATTGATGAAAATGCAATACGACTGTGCATCCCCCCTGCCTACACGGCCTCTTAGCTGATGAAGCTGTGCAAGTCCAAACCTGTCTGCATTCTCTATCATCATGACAGTTGCATTGGGCACATTTACACCAACCTCCACGACTGTTGTGGACACAAGCACCTGCGACTCATTATTTGCAAAGCGCTGCATCACCTCATCCTTTGCCTTGCTCTTCATCCTGCCGTTAAGCACATCTACCGTGATATCCTTTGGCAGTGCCGCTTTAAGCACATTTGCATAATCTGTGACATTTTCCCCTTCCGAGTTTTCGGTTTCCTCCACAAGAGGGCATATAACATACGCCTGATGGCCGACTCTCACCTGCTCAGCAATAAAGCTGTAGGCCTTTGGCCTGAATGCCGTGCCAACCACACAGTTCTTGATCGGAAGCCTCTTTGCCGGCACCTCATTTATGACAGAGATATCCATATCACCGTATATGATTATTGCTAAAGTACGCGGTATCGGAGTGGCACTCATCACAAGTATATGTGGCTTTCTTCCCTTATCCGAGAAGCTCTCTCTCTGCTTCACGCCAAATCTGTGCTGCTCATCTGTGATAACAAGCGACAGATTGGAAAAATCCGCCTTCTCCTGTATAAGCGCATGAGTGCCTATAATAAGTGCATTTTTCTCGTTTTCAAGGCACGCATAGGCTTCTCTTTTCTGCTTTACTGTCATAGAGCCGGTAAGAAGCACAACAGGACTGTCAAGTCCAAACTGACTAACCAGTGAGCGAAACGTCTCATAATGCTGGTTTGCAAGCACCTCCGTCGGAGCCATTATGGCAGACTGATAGCCACATTTTGACGCCCACGCCATAAGAAGAAAAGCAACAATCGTCTTTCCTGAGCCCACATCGCCCTGAATAAGCCTCTGCATCACATAAGGACTTTGCATATCACACTTTATTTCTTCAATAGTCTTCTTCTGCGCACCTGTCAGCTCATACGGAAGCTTCTCAATCAATCCATCTATAAAAGCATCATCCGTAAACTCAAACTCATTTTTATCCTTCTGCTGCTTCTTGTTCTGATACCGCATGCCCATGATAAAGAGAAAAAACTCATCAAAAACAAGCCGTCTTCTTGCCTCTACAAGAGCATCAAAGTCATCAGGGAAATGTATCTGCTTCATGGCATAATTGTACTCGCAAAAGCCGTATCTGTGCCTTATATCCTTAGGCAGATAATCAGACAGCAGTGTATCATGTGACAGAGTCTCCTTTATCGTCTTCACTATCAGATTGTTTGTCACACCGCTTGTCACGGAATACACAGGCTGCAGTGTATCACGTATAGCCTCGTACTTTTGCACCTCATACACCACAGGCTGCTCCATGACATATCTGCCTCCCTTTGGCTTAATATGTCCGTAAAATATAAGATGTCTCCCCTGCACAAGCTGTGCCTTAAGGTATGGCATACGGTACCATACCAGCTGTATCATATGCCCGGGTGAGCCGATATCCTGCAATGTAATCTGCATTCTCGCTGTATTTTTCACTACAGGTGCCCTTTTAATCACAGCATGAATGGCATAGGTGCTGCTTACGTTTACATTATTCAGTTCATCAATATCCGTTATTTCCGGAAACTTTACATAATCCCGGGGAAAATGAAGGAGTATATCACCAACGGTGTATACTCCCATTTTAGCAAATGCTTTTTGTGTTTTTTCCCCGATTCCCTTAACCGCGGTAATCGGTGAAGCTATATCCATATTTGCTCCTAAATATAATAAATATCATTTATATTCTTTAAAAGGCTTTACTCTACAGAAATAACATAATAGTAGATTGGCTGTCCGCCATCGTTGACCTCAACCTCTACATCAGGATATTTCTCTTCGATTGCTGCTGCAAGCTCATTAGCTGAGTCCTCATCAGAATCACTTCCGAAATAGATGCTGACAATCGCTGAATCCTCATCTACCATGGCATCTACCATCTCAAGTGTGGTAGCCCTTAAGTCTGTTCCAACAGAAAGGATACTCTTGTCTCCGATTCCCATGAAGTCGTTCTGCTTGATGGTTTTTCCGTCAATCTCAGTATCGCGGACTGCATATGTCACCTGTCCTGTCTTGACATTTTCTATCTCAGCCATCATCTGCTCTTTATTCTCCTCGGCGCTGTGGTCAGGGATATAATTTACAAGCGCTGTGATACCCTGTGGGATAGTCTTTGTAGGGATAACAATAATCTGTTTATCCTCAACAAGGTCTACTGCCTGGTTTGCAGCCATGATGATATTCTTGTTGTTTGGCAGGATAAATACTGTCTTCGCATTTACATGCTCGATAGCGTTGAGCATATCCTCTGTGCTAGGGTTCATGGTCTGACCACCCTCTATGAGATAGTCCACTCCAAGGCCTCTAAACACTTCATTCATGCCCTCTCCGATTGAGACAGATACAAAGCCCATTTCCTTTGCAGGCATGTTATTTGTCTTTTCAGCAGCCTGAGCAGCTTCATAAGCCTCTTCCTCAGCCTTCTGCTGTGCTGCAAGCTTCTGTGAATCCTTGATGAGCTTTTCCTGATGCTCCTCACGCATATTGTCGATCTTTATCTTGCTGAGTGAGCCGAAGGTAAGTGCCTTCTGCAGTGCAAGTCCAGGGTCGTTTGTATGTACGTGAGTCTTTACGATCTCATCGTCAGCTACAACGACTATAGAGTCACCGATTGACTCGAGGAATGCCTTGTATGCGTGCTCCTCATTGTCTGACATTGGCGCATTGAGTACAATAATAAACTCTGTGCAGTAACCAAACTTAATCTCAGCCTCGGTCTCAGCCGAAATCTTTGCAGGAGCTGCTCCTGTTGGTGCGCCCTCTATTGTATAGTCAATCTCCTTGCCGATAAGAGCATCATATGCTCCCTTTAATACCTGAACAAGTCCCTGTCCGCCTGAATCAACAACACCTGCCTGTTTTAATACAGGAAGCATCTCCGGTGTCTGGTCAAGCACATACTCTGCCTGCTTTATAACCTCTTCAACAAATGTGACAACATCCTCTGTTTCGTCTGACAGCTCCAGAGCCTTTTCTGCTGCGCCCTTTGCCACTGTGAGGATAGTTCCCTCCTTTGGCTTCATAACTGCCTTGTAAGCTGTCTCAACCGCCTTCTGGCATGCCTCACAAAGAATAGTGACATCTATCTCATCGTATTCCTTTATAACCTTGCAGAAGCCTCTGAAAAGCTGTGATAAGATAACACCCGAGTTTCCTCTGGCGCCTCTTAAAGAGCCTGATGAAATAGCCTTTGCAAGCTCTGCCATGGTAGGATTTGTAAGTGAGCTGACCTCCTTGGCCGCAGACATGATTGTCATTGTCATATTTGTTCCGGTATCACCATCCGGTACCGGGAATACATTCAGCTCATTTATCCAGTCTTTCTTTGAATCAAGATTCTTGGCTCCCGCAAGAAACATCCTTGCAAGGAGCTTTGAATTAATGCTTGTGATCTCCACTTTTTGTAGTCCTCCTTAATCAATTACCCTTACGCCCTCAACGTAAATATTGATCTTTGCAATTTTCATTCCTGTAAATGACTCAACCTTGTACTTAACCGTCTCGATAAGATTGTCCGAAACAGTGCCGATTGAAATACCATACGCTACTATTACATGAAAATCAATGGTAATTTCGTTGTTCTCATCTACCTTTACATTTATTCCATGGTTCAGGTAATCTCTCTTTAAAAGCTTTACAAGACCATCCTTCATGTTGACCGCTGCCATGCCTACTATTCCAAAGCACTCTACAGCTACAGAGCCTGCATAGGTTGCAATAACATCTGTATCAATTAAAATTTGTCCATATTGGGTATCCATCTGTCCCTTCATAATATATACCTCCATCATATTGTGACGTAGCTAATGTTATTATACCTTTTTTTTCACAAAAAGCAAATATTTTTATATTTTATCCTTGCATTCTTTATTTTAATCTGATAGAATACATTTGTTGTGAGCTTAAGAGTATGGTAAGCTTAGTGAAATGCAAGGAGGTGCAATATCATGGCAAAATGTGCAATTTGTGAAAAAGGTGTTCATTATGGAAATAATGTCAGCCATTCTCATAGAAGATCAAATCATGTTTGGAAGTCAAACATTAAGAAGGTTTCTTGCAAGGTCAATGGAGTTCCACAGAAGTTATATGTATGTACTTCATGTTTAAGATCTGGCAAAGTTGAGAGAGCTTAGTCTTTATTTTTGAATCTTTTGAATTTTAAAGGACATCCGTTTGGATGTCCTTTTTATTTGCTCACATATATGAAATTAATCCTGCTTGTCGTCCTCTGCCTTGTCTACCTTTACATCGTCGAGATTAAGGTCATCATTTTTCCCCTTCGAGAAGCGGCTTACAATGTCCGGCACCATATCAAGTATCTTGGTCATACCGTCCTGATTCTTTACATTGACAAGCTTTGTCTGTCCATTCTGGATAACGAGCACTGCACTTGGCTGAATCTTTCCGCCCATACCGCCGGCTCCGTTATTTTTCTTTTCTGCCGAAAATGCTCCTGCTGCCACTCCAAACGACACATCCACAAGCGGAAGTATGATTGTATCCCCTATATGAATCGCATCACCGACTACAGTCTTTGTAGTGATAAAGCTGTCCATCCCCTTGAAAAGTGACTCCACTGTGTTGTTGAAACTATTATCTGCCATAATATCTTCCTCCTATCTGCTTATCCTATTATATAATCTGCGGCAGTTTTTATCAAATAAAATTCTAAGTGTTGCCGCTAAAATACTTATTACTATCACATGCCCCTTTATATCAAAGCTGCCCTTTGCATACGACTTTTCACTCTCGAAATCAGGTGTAATCTGCCATCTGTTTGTATAGCCGACAGGAAAGCATGCTAAAATCCCCAATGAAATACCTGTTGTATCCGGCGAGCCGGTTGAATAAACCATTGTAAGCTTAAGCCTCCTTGGGCATATTCTTTTAAGAATGATAAAAAGCTCTTTTTTCAGATGTAAAAAAGCGGCTTTGTTTCTCTCATCACTGTATTCTCTTTTTAGCTTATAGATACAGTTTTTTATTTTTTCTGACTTTTCTTTAAATTGCTTTTTATGTGGTTTTTTATATGTTTTTTTATGAGTGAGCTTTGTTTGTTGTTTTATATGCTGATTCTCATCTGCCGATATTTTAGGCTCATCTCCGGTGTTTTCACTGACTTTATCTTCTGTTTCAGTTTTAGCTGCCTCATCCATTACATCATCATCAGAAGCCTCAGCGGCCTTTTCATCATTTTCATAATCAGAGTCAGCATCATCAAACAGCTTCCGCTTCACAAAAGCAAGCCTTATATATCCGTCAGTCTCCTGTGCATACTCTATATGCAGTGCAAACAAATGGAAAAGCCACGACACATGCGCTTTGGCTCTTATGTCTGTATTGTCAAAGTTTCCGACAGCCCTGTACTTGACCGGCACAAACAGTACGCAAAGCAGCGCTGTAAGTATAAGAGCAAGCACTACAAGGAGTATGATGCCTATGACCTTTAAAATCGTAAATATCATCTATCTATTTCCTCCGTCTGCTCTTTAAATAGCTCTTCACATCTGTTTTACCTGTATTTTCGTATGTCTCCTTAACAATATCACAGGCCAGCAAAAGTGCCTCATCATAATTACCCGCTACTGCGATTATGTGCAGATTCTTCTTCGGATATCCCTTTTGCAGCAATTCTCTTGTCGGAATGATATCCAAAAGATTTTCCTCATTTGACGAAAACGTGATGATGTATGTGTGAAGCATGCCGGCATTATGCTCTATCTTCCACTTGATTTTCTTTATCTTTCCGGTAACAGACTCTCCTACAAATAAATCCTCATACCATTTCATTCCAAAACCTCAAAAAGCAGTTTTTAAAACTGCTTTTTAATAATACTAATAATACTTGTGTG
>ERZ773177.1045-NODE-1045-length-13398-cov-3.04107_pt1 | contig 13398 bp, 9 predicted proteins | sample MGYA00580534_ERZ773177 | MGnify/ENA primary metagenome ERZ773177 (study PRJEB29015, sample SAMEA2737872) | human gut metagenome | biome: human gut; feature: human-associated habitat; material: faeces | place: China | collected 2012 ...
TAAGAAGGATGGACATTTTTGCAATGTGGCACTCGAACTGGATGTTGACGGATACAGGATCCGCGATGATGAGAGCTTTGACCAGCATGATTTCTTAAGAAGAGTAAAGGAGAGTGTAAAGGGACCAAAGTCGTCATGCCCGTCTCCTGAGGAATATATGCAGGCCTTTGATGGAGAGGCTGATCATATCTATGTTGTCACACTTTCGGGCAAGCTCAGCGGCTCATACAACAGCGCTGTTTTAGCAGTCAATCTGTACAAAGAGGAGCATGAGGATTGTGGAAAGCAAATCTATGTATTCAATTCCCGCTCAGCATCTATCGGCGAGACACTAATCGGCATGAAGGTACAGGAGTTTGAAGAGAGTGGACTTTCATTTGATGAGGTTGTAAAGCAGACTGAGGAGTATATTTCTTCCATGAATACCTTCTTCGTGCTTGAGACTCTTGATACATTAAGAAAGGCAGGACGATTAAGCAACCTGAAGGCTTTTGTGGCAAGCACTTTAAATATAAAGCCTGTCATGGGCTCAACCGATGAGGGCTCAATCCAGCAGCTTGGCCAGGCCAGAGGCATGAAGAGGGCACTTGCCAAAATGGTAGAGGATGTTGTGGCTGCCACAAAGGACTGTGAGCACAGGATTCTTGCAATTTCACACTGCAACTGCCCGGAGCGTGCGCAGTATGTGAAGGCATGCCTTGAGAAGCTTGCCGGATTTAAAAAGATTGTCATTGTGGATACAGCCGGCATCTCAAGCATGTACGCAAATGACGGAGGAATTATTATAGCAGTATAAGGATATGGTCTTTATTTTATCGGCCGGATATATTATAATGATGGCATGGGAAATTTAGATTACACACAGGTTTTAAACAAAATAGAAAACACACGCCGTTTCGGCAATGAGCCCGGAGTGGTGGTGACAGCACAGGTCATAAATGTGCTGAGAGAAAAAGGAAAGCAAAAGCGCATAATACCGTATATCCATGTGGCAGGTACCAATGGAAAGGGCTCGGTGTGCGCTTTTTTTTCTAGTATATTAAAAAAAGAGCATATGAGGGTAGGCACGTTTGTATCACCTCATCTGGTAGATTTTGAGGAGCGCATCACGGTTGATGGGCGTATGATACCTAAGGAGGATGTCACACGGCTTGGAAACTATCTGCTTGATATAGATTTTGGCATAGGACTTACGATGTTTGACTACTGCCTTGCCATGGCTCTTTTGTACTTTGAGGAGCAGCAGTGCGATTATATGGTCATTGAGACAGGGCTCGGAGGCAGGCTTGACTCAACAAATGCAATCGGCACACCGCAATGTGCCGTTATTACAAAGATAGGCTATGACCATATGGCTATCCTTGGCAGTGATATAGCTGATATAGCGGCTGAGAAGGCCGGTATCATAAAGGAAAACAGCGCAGTGGTGGTGGAACAGCAGGATAAACGTGCCATGCAGGTAATTGAGCAGGAAGCGCAAAAAAAGCATGCAAGGATAATCACTGTGGAGCAAAGCGATATAGCACGCTGCAGCGGCTACGCACTGAGGCTTTGTGGCACATTTCAGTGGGAGAATGCAGCAGCGGCAGAGCTTGCGGCGCGGTATGTGCTGGGAAAGCGCTATGGCGGGCCGGAATACGAAATGCAATATGATAAGACAGAGCCAAAGAGCGAGAAAACAGACCTGAATGACAGGATAAAAAGCGCTCTTGAAGAGGCTGTGTGGCCGGGGCGCATGGAAATAGTATCAAAGGAGCCGTTTCTGCTAGTGGACGGAGCACACAACAGCAATGGAGTTGATGCGCTCAAGGAAAGCCTCATGCAGATGTATCCGGGTGAGAAATTTTGCTTTTTCATGGGAGTCATGGCTGATAAGGACTATGATGTCATGATACGTGAGATTTTGCCGCTTGCTGAGGAGTTTTATACAGTGACACCGGATTCAGACAGGGCACTGCAGGCATCGCACCTTGCTGATTTTATCAGAAAAGAGGGAGTTTGGGCAACAGAGCTTTCAGGAGTTGATGAGATAAGAAAGCACCTGAAAAGAGATACGAAAAATGTTGCATTTGGCTCATTGTATTTTATTGGGGAGCTTAAACAGCACCGTATATAAACACCGGATATAAGAGGATGATTCATGGCTGATATTTTAAGAATTTTTAAAAGAGATATGTGCGGCATATTCCGAAATGTGCTTGTACTCATTATAGTTATTGGACTGTGCGTGCTGCCGGCGCTGTATGCATGGTTTAATATCTATGCCAACTGGGACCCGTATGGCAACACAGGAAATATTGCAATTGCAGTAGTCAATCTGGACAAGGGCTGGACGAAGAATGACAGCGAAACTGTCAATATGGGCGATGGTGTGGTAGAGTCATTAAAGCAAAAGGATACTATAGGCTGGAAATTTGTTAAATCAGAGGAAAAGGCTGTTGAGGGTGTTAAGTCAGGCAGATATTATTCTGCACTTGTCATAGATGAGCAGTTTACCTACAGCATGTATAATGGTGTAGCTGACAATATTGAAAATCCAAGGATTACCTACTATCTCAACGACAAGAAAAATGCTGTTGCGACAAAGATAACGGACAGTGCAGCAAGTGCTGTTAAATCAAGTATTAATAAGCAGTTTATAAAGGTGCTTGCAGAGCGGGTATTTAAGGAGACCAACGTAATATCCGATGACGTGAAGGAAAAGGATGCTGTGGGGCAGATGACCGGTAAGCTTGAAGCGGTATCTGAGAGTCTTGCTCAGTACGATGCCATGATAGATACGTTTATTGACGGAAATAAGGCATTGTCACAGGTGTCTAAAGAAACAGGCGAAGCACTCAAAGATGGGCAGGACAAGCTTGCAAATGGCACAGACAGGCTTGAAGAGAGCAAAAATGATCTGCAGTCCACCAGACAATCCTTCGACAGCTTTAGCGCAGATATCACATCGGCATTAGCAAAGGTGAAGAGCTCGATTGATGATATATCAAAGCAGATTTCAGATGCAAATCTGTCACAGGATGTAAATACTATTCAAAGTGATGTGAAAAATATTAAACAGTCAGCGGGTGCTTTGAAAGGTAATATTGACACTCTTGAGGACAAAATCAACAAAATAAAGCCGGATATGGACGATACCCATGTCGGCACACTTATTTCCAATATAGAGCTTGTCAAGGAACAGATAAAGAGCATGATAGAAAGCACACAGTCTGTGGATTTATCGGGAAAAACACAGAATTCTGCAGAAACACTTAAGAGCGTAATGTCGGCTCTTTCATCGACCGCGTCAGCAGTGAATGATACATATACCTCACAGATAGTGCCACAGGTGGACGGCATGATAAGCAGTATGTCGTCTGTTCTTGATTCAATGCAGACCACACTTGGCAATCTAAGTCAGACATCAGGCTCCATGGCGCAGGTGTTTGACGGAGTGGACAGTACGCTTGATACACTCAATATGAGCATGACACAGCTTAAGGGGGTCATAGAATCAGCATCTGACAAGATAAATACGACACTCGACAAGCTTGAATCAGCCTCTGAGGATGAAAAAGCTGATATCATAGTGAATCTGCTTTCGGGGAATCCTGAAAAGCTTGGCAGCTTCTTTTCAGAGCCTGTGCAGGTATCAGATAATTATATCTACGAGATAGCCAATTATGGCTCCGGAGTAGCACCTTTTTATACGACTCTTGCCATATGGGTGGGCATGACTATACTTGTTTCACTGGTAAAGGTTCACGCGGATGCTAAGGGGCTTGGGGAACTAAAGCCTTCACAGCTTTATTTTGGCAGATATCTGACATTCTTTTTACTGTCACAGGTACAGACCTTTATCATTGTACTCGGTGATTTATATCTGCTTAAAATACAGTGTGTGCATCCGGTTTCATTTATTGCGACAGGCGCAGTGACAAGCCTTACATTTTCACTGCTCATATATTCTCTGACCATATCCTTTGGTGATATAGGAAAGGCACTGGCGGTGGTTGTCATGGTACTCCAGATTGCAGGAAGCGGCGGCACATATCCGATAGAGGCGCTGCCGGCATTTTTCAGGGCAGTGTATATTTTCTTCCCATTCCCATATGCGATAAATGCGATGAGGGAGTGTATAGGAGGTATGTACGAAAACACACTCGGCAAATGTTATATCACGCTTTTACTTTTTGGTGCGGCCTCTTTGGTGATAGGACTTGTGATACGAAGGCCGTTTATCAGACTCAATCATTTTATAGAGAAGCGTATGGAAGATACCGATATGCTATAGTTAAATGTACAATTAATAAATCAATAATTGGCATATTAATATGGTACTTCTGATGTGCCGTAAGCTATAAAGCAGGAAGGAAAGTATGCAGGATACAGGTAGAAACAGTAATAAAGATTCCAATATGGATAATGATATGAATAACAATGCAAATAATAATGTGAATGAGCAGACACTATCCGAAGATAAGAAATTGCGCGAGATGTACGATAAGCTTGTCGGATATGAAAAGACCATCCATGAGCAGAATCAAAAGCGGATAAAAATAGGATTAAGATGCATATACATCATTCCCCTCTTTTTTCTTGTGCTGCTGATGATTGTGCCGGACAGTTCAAAACTCATTTTTCTTGTGCTGTGGATAGTGAGTCTGTTTGCTATCGCAGTGTATTTAATCGGAGTCGAGTATGTGGACTATAAGCTGCAGGAGAAGATGAATGAGATAAGCGGCAGTGATGCGCAGTGTATGAGCGTGAGTCCTGTCGTGCAGATTGATGACAGGGTGCAGGAAATAGCCGAAAGAGTGGAGCAGAGATTTGATACGATGCAGCAAAGTAAAGGGGAGGATGCCGAGCAATGAAAAAAATATTTCAAATATATCTGGCTGACCTGAAACGCATATCCACAAATGTGGTTGCCATAGTCATTATTATGGGACTCTGTATCATCCCGGCTTTGTACGCATGGTTTAATATTATGTCCAACTGGGATCCTTACGGAGAGGAAGCTACATCACAGATGCACATAGCAGTATATTCTGAGGATGAGGGGATGAGTGTCGGTGATTTAAAGCTATGTATGGGAGACAGTGTCATAAAGGGACTGAAGGAAAACGATGCAATTGGCTTGATTTTCACAGATAGCAGTAAAGAGGCACTGGAGTATGTTTATAGCGGAAAGTGCTATGCAGCATTTATAGTGCCGAAGGATTTTTCAGCTGATATGCTTAGCTTCCTAAGCGGTGAGCCGGTCAATCCACAGATAGAATACTATGAAAACAGCAAGAAAAATGCCATAGCAACAAAGATAACCTCAAAGGTCAAGACCACGGTGCAGCAGTCTGTAAACTCTTCAATGGTAAGTACGATTACAAAGATAGCGTCAAAGTCGGGAGAGCTCATAGTGGGAGACGGAAAATCAGGAGATAACCTGGCCGGAACGGTTGTTGACAAGCTAAAGGATATGGATACGACTCTTTCTACATATGCAGGCATGCTCGATACATTTGCCATGCTCACGGATTCAGCAGACAGCCTGATAGGCTCGACACAGTCACTGCTTCCGAGTGTGCAGGGGCTTATTGACGGGGGACAGTCATCGGTAAGCGGCATGCAGTCGTCGGTGCTCTCGGGGGCGCAGACTGCACAAACCATCACACAGATGGTCGACATAAGCTTATCAAACATAAACAGCCAGCTTAATGTGCTGGAAAACTCTATACAGCTCTTAAATGCATCGGGAGTAGCTGATGCCGATACTGCGGACATATCTGTTTCCGTGGCCGGCTTTGATACGGTAGAACAGCTTGCAGAGAATACGCTTTCCGCTATTGAGGGCTTAAAGGGAGTGGATAGCTCGCAGATAGAGGCTGTCAGGAAAAATATCCAAAGCATTAAAACACAGATAAAAGACCTTAAGTCTGATACTGAATTGACGGCAGATAAGCTAAAACTTCTTAAGGAGTCGATAAAAGCCGATGTGTCAAGTGCCAAGTCTGCAATAGATACACTTAAAAATACATTTGACCACAGCGTGTCACCAAATCTCACAGGAGCGGTATATGATATAGAATATGCACTTATTGAGACACAGTCCATGCTTGGTTCTTTGGACAACAGCTTCCCGGATATACAAAAAGCACTCGATGATTATTCGGCAGTTCTTAAATCAGGAAATGCAGATATTGTAAATACCAGACAGTATGTACAGCAGATCAGAGATGGTTTGCAGAATGTTATATCAGGATTTGATAATTTATCAAACGATGAGCAGTTTAATGAGATTGTAAAGCTGCTTCAGACAGATCCGACACTCATTGCGCAGTTTGTGACATCACCGTTGTCTATGGATGAGCAGAAGATATATGAGATATCCACATATGGCTCAGCCATGGCACCGTTTTACACAGTACTGGCTCTGTGGGTGGGAGGTCTGATAACTGTTGCACTTGTGAAGACAAAGGTAAAGGACACTGACGATATAAAATCACTTGGCAAAGTAAACAGCGTACATAAGTTTTTTGGCAGATATATCACATTTTTCGTGATAGGACAGCTGCAGACACTTGTGACAGTGCTCGGTGATTTGTTCTTTGTCGGAATACAGTGCAGGCATCCGTTCCTTTTCTGGTGTGCAAGCGCACTGACAAGCTTTGTATTCACGCTTCTTATGTACTCACTCACAGCAGCTTTGGGCAATGTGGGACAGGCTGTAGCAGTAGTCATTATGGTCATTCAGGTGGCAGGCGCAGGTGGCACATTCCCGGTTGAGGTGCTGCCACAGGTGTACAGAGCACTGTATAAGTTCATGCCGTTTAACTATGCCATGAATGCCCTAAGAGAGTGCGTGGGAGGCATGTACCGCTTTGATTATTGCAAGGATCTTGCGATTCTTCTTATATTTATAGCAATATCGCTTGTGATCGGACTGTTGCTTGGACGTCCGTTTGGAAAGCTTAATACCGCTATTGAAAAAAGTAAGAAAAAGTCAGGTCTTATCTTATAATAGTAAAAAAAGCTATATTATAAAAAAATAGTACTAGACATTTTTTTTCTATTGTACTAGAATGAGCATAAATGATAGTAGACCCGATATATGATAACGCTAGGTTATATCGGATCCGTAAAGAAACGGAGGATATAAAGATGGAAAAGAAGGATATCGATTGGTCAAACCTTAGTTTTGGCTACCAGGAAACAGATTACAGCTATGTTTCTAATTATAAAGATGGAAAGTGGGACGATGGACAGCTCACAAAGGATCATACAGTGACACTTAATGAGTGTGCAGGAGTATTCCAGTATGCACAGACATGCTTCGAGGGACTTAAGGCATACACAACAGAGGATGGCAGAATTGTCTGCTTCAGACCTGACTTAAACGCACAGCGTCTTAAGGATTCATGTGAGAGACTTGAGATGCCTGTATTCCCGGAGGATAGATTTGTAAAGGCAGTTGAGGAAGTAGTAAAGGCAAATGCAGCATGGGTTCCACCATACGGCTCAGGTGCTACACTCTATATCAGACCATACATTATGGGAACAAATGCAGTAATCGGTGTTAAGCCGGCTGATGAGTATCAGTTCAGAATCCTTGTAACACCTGTAGGACCATACTTCAAGGGTGGCGCAAAGCCAATCACAATCCGTGTATCAGACTTTGATAGAGCAGCACCTCACGGAACAGGACATATCAAGGCAGGACTCAACTATGCAATGAGTCTTCACGCCATTGTAGATGCACATGCACAGGGCTTTGCAGAGAATATGTACCTCGATCCTGCAACACGTACAAAGGTAGAGGAGACAGGTGGTGCAAACTTCATCTTTATCACAAAGGATGGCACATTTGTTACACCTAAATCAGACAGCATCCTGCCATCAATCACACGCCGTTCACTGATGGTAGTTGCAGAGAAGTACTTAGGACTCAAGGTTGAGCACAGAGAGGTGCTCTTTGATGAGGTAAAGGATTTTGCTGAGTGTGGACTTTGCGGAACAGCAGCAGTAATCTCACCGGTAGGAAAGATTGTAGACCACGGCAAGGAAATCTGCTTCCCAAGCGGTATGGATGAGATGGGACCTGTCACAAAGAAGCTTCGTGACACACTTACAGGCATTCAGATGGGCCATATTGATGGACCGGATGGATGGGTTCACGAGATTAAGTGTGATTAATAATAAGAATATACATTTATAATAAAGCACCGGGTATTATGTTGCGTCGTAATATCTGGTGCTTTTGTATTATTTTATGTGGCATAATAAGACGATTTGTGCTAATATACTCTTATATGTATGCAAATGTTTATAAAAGCTTGGAATAGATATATAAAAGCAAACAAAAGAGATAACCGGGGATAATTAAATGGACGAGTATGAAAAGATAAGACAGAGAAAGCGCGAAGAATATAGAAAGAGACACCGCGCCCAGGTCAGAAGAAAGCAGCTTATTAACAATGGCATTGTTATAGGCGTGATAATACTTATAATTGCAACGATAATCATAGTGGGAGCTTTAAGGGGCAAAAAGGCAAAGCAGGAAGAGGTAAAGGCAGAGGTGACCAGTACGCTTTACAATCCTATACAGCCAAAGCTTGATGTACAGCTGCTGACACCCAATCCGTATTCCAGACCACAGAAGGCACTAGAGAAGGTAAACGGCATAGTTGTCCATTATACAGCAAATCCGGGTACGTCAGCCAGACAAAACAGAGACTATTTCAATGGTCTGGCAGAGACCAAAAAGACCAAAGCAAGCTCACACTTTGTTATAGGATTAGAGGGTGAGATAGTGCAGTGCATACCTTGCAATGAGATATCGTATGCATCTAATAACAGAAACAGTGACACAATATCGATAGAGTGCTGTATAGAGGATGAGACAGGAAAGTTCAACGACAGCACATATCAGTCACTTATAGAGCTCACCACATGGCTTATGGGTCGGTATGATCTGAGTGCTGATGATGTAATAAGGCACTACGATGTGACAGGCAAGAAGTGTCCGCTATACTTCGTGGAGCATGAGGATGCGTGGGAGCAGTTTCACAAGGATCTGGATACATACATCGAAGAAAATGGTGTGCCAAAGGAAGAGGCAAGCCAAAACTGACAATATACAATAAATTAAAGGATGATTTAAAAAATGAAGGAAATTATCGGAAATCTGTTAAAAAAAGAGAATGTACGTCAGAATCTGAGCAGCCTCAGACAGGAGATTAAAGATGAAAATGCATTAGCAGAGGCTCTAAAGCTGCTTGCAGGAGAAGATGAGCTGCTTGTGTCGTTTATGGGAGCAGACGATGCAAAAACCAGAAAGAACGCAGCGCTTCTGATAGGAGATCTTCATATGTCACAGCTTTCTGATGAGGTTTTTAAAGCATACGAGGCTGAACAGATGCGCTTTGTAAAGGGCTCATATCTTGCGGCGCTGTCACAGCTGGACTGCAAAGAGCTTTTGCCACAGCTTATGGAGCGTGCAAAAGAGCTTGAGCATATGACGGTCACAGCTGAAAATAGGAAGCATATTGAGGAAGAATTAAACGAGATAAATAAAATCCTGATTAAATATAATGGGATAAAGCACCATACACCTGTGCTCGAGGGAGTAAAGGCTGAGCTGCTTCTGATGACAAACCGCCTTCACAGAGAGGTGGTACGACGTCAGATACCGGTTAAGGATACAAAGCTGCATCCGCTTGGAGTGCTTGTAAAGACTGACAATATACCTCTTATCATGCAGGTGCGCACATTCAGAAAAATGTACTTTACCATACATGCAGCATCGCTTCTGCCAAAGGATGCACAGGAAGCAGCCGGACTTCTTGCAGAGTCAGATATGTATGATATATTAAGACGCATGCACCGAGAGGGTGGTCCGTTTTACTATCGTATTGAGAGCACGGCAGATGCGGCGTACCAGAGCAGGCTTGCGAAAGCTATCGATATGCATTTTGCGGGCAGGATGATCAATTCACCAAATGATTACGACGTGGTGATTAAGCTCATACCGACAAAAAATGATAATTTTTTTGTCTGCATGAGATTATGTTCCATACAGGATAATAGATTTGCGTACAGAAAGAATGTGCTTCCTACGTCGATGCATCCGTCACAAGCGGCACTTATTGTTTCACTTGCAAAGCCGTATCTTAAGGAAACGGCACAAATCATGGATCCGTTCTGCGGAGTTGGTACACTGCTTATAGAGCGCGCACATTTAGTCCCGGCACGCGAGATATATGCTACAGATACCTATGGAGATGCAATCACTATGGGCAGAGAGAATGCTGCGTTTGCTAAAACAAGAATTAATTTTATACACAGGGATTTCTTTGATTTCAGACATGACTACAAATTTGATGAGCTGATTACGGATATGCCGGTTCGTAACCGACAGACCAAGGCGGAGATGGAGCTTTTTTACGAGAGGTTTTTCGACAAGGCCGCAGAGCATCTGGTATCCGGCGGAATCATAGTCATGTATTCAAATGAGATTGGGTTTGTGAAGAAACAAATCAGGCTGCGTGTCGAATACCGTCTGCTTCAGGAGACATGTATTCTCGATAAGAATGACTTTTATTTGTTTGTTATCAGGTATGAGGATTGATTTGCGTGAGTTTTTAGGAGGAAAATATGTCAGATTCCAAGCTTTTTCAAAAAATACAGGATTATTTCTGCATGGTCAACGGAATATATTTGTCGTGTCTGACAAAAAAGGATGGAGTCATGACAGAGGTGTGTCAATGTAACGATAAATGGAAGAGTATGCTTACCTTTATTGGTGAGGAGAAATACGAAAACCTTCTTTTGAGACTGTCGGACTGCAGGGTTGAGAATCTCATAGATGAACCTCTGGATAAGGACTATATCAGGCTGTATGGTCTGATTGTAAGAGTGGACAATACCAACGATATATATTGGGTTATAGCTGCGGCAATTGATGAGCAGATGTCTAATGATGAGAGAAACATGCTTCCTGATGGCATAATTATTACCAGTGAAGCACGTTTTAACAGAACAATTGAGTTCCTTGAGACTATGACCAGACAGCTTTTGATCACAATGAGAGATGAGGATGCTGCGAATGAGGCACTTTCGCTTATCAGGAAGTCAGATGAGGAAATCAAGAAACAGTTTCATATGCTTGAGGCTATCAATTCTGTTATAAAACTGCTTGAGATGGATGGAAGCTTTACTGATATGGCTCAAAAAGCACTGGAGAGTGCAGTTACTACCATAAAGCTTACCGGTGCTTTTATCATCCGCAAAAACGTGGACGGCATGCATTTGGATGTGATTGTAAGCTATGGCAGAAAGCCGTTTGATACAATATCAATTACCGAGGTGCCTTTTTTCACCGGAAAGCCTTACATTATCAGACTCTGTGATGCCGGAGAAATTCCGCCTTTTCATGGAAAAGCAGGCTATGAGGGCAGCCATATTCCAGCCTGTAAATATAGATAACAGGACTCAGATGTATGTGTGCTTTTTTGATGAGAAGGATGACAGAAGCTGGGAAAAATATGATGTGAAGTTTTTAAATGATACGAAGCGCGTCATTCAAAGTATTCTCACAAAAAAGATAACAACCAACTCGCTTGCAGGCTCCTATGCTTCGCTCGAAGCGATACTGGAAAACTCCGGCTGCGGTATATACGTGGCTGATATGTCTAAGTCAGAGATACTTTACATGAATAATTACTGTAAGCAACTGCTTTCAAATATTATCGAACAGAACAAGCTGGAAAAATATATTTTTTCCCATACTGCAGAGAGCCGGAGCTTTACAGAGGTCTACGTGACGGAGGAGGATAAGTGGTTTGATATTCATCGCACAGGCATAGTGTGGGTGGATGGCCGCAATGTGCAGCTCGTTACACTGTATGACATCACACAGAAGAAGCGTTATCAGCAGCGCATTGAGAACCAGGCCAATAATGATTTCCTGACAGGGCTATATAACAGGATGAGATGTGAGCAGGATCTGGCTAAGTTTATAGATGATTCAGTGAAAAACGACACCAGAGGTGCGATGATTTATATAGATCTGGATGATTTCAAGCATATAAATGACGGGCTTGGCCATCAGTACGGAGATGTGCTTTTAAAAGCTATATCGCACAGCCTGACACAGGTGAAGGAAATTGAGAACCACTGCTACAGGATGGGGGGCGATGAGTTTATCGTCATAGTGACAGGCAGCTCTGTTGACAGGCTGGAGAGTATCATTAATGATATACAGCAGATATTTGTCAGACCGTGGTTCTTGAAGGGAGAGGACTATTACTGTACAATAAGTGCCGGAGTGGCATTTTTCCCGACAGATGCAAGCACTGTGGAGGATGTCATAAGAAGAGCTGATATAGCTCTTTTCAATGCTAAGAAAGAAGGAAAAAACCGTATAGAGTTCTACAACGAGGGTATTGATGGCACAAGCACAAAGCGTCTTGACCTGGAAAAGCACATGAGAAAAGCCACAATGAATGAGTGCGATGAGTTCACCGTGTACTTTCAGCCGATTATAAACGTGAAGGGGGAGGATGTCTGTGCAGGTGCAGAGGCTCTTGTCAGATGGAATTCAGCAACCATGGGCTTTATAAATCCGGTTGACTTTATACCGCTTGCTGAGTATCTTGGGCTTATAAACCCAATCGGGGAGCATGTATTAAGAGAGGCGGCGAAGCACTGCAGGTACTGGAATGACATGGGACATCCTGACTACAAGGTCAACGTAAATCTGTCTGTGGTGCAGCTGCTGCAGAATGACATAGTCAAGAAAATCAAAGGTATAATTGACGAGGTGGGCATAGAACCGGGAAATCTGTGTCTTGAGGTGACAGAGAGTCTGGCAATCAATGACATGGTGCGCATGAAGCGGATACTCAGTGAGATAAAAGCGCTTGGTGTTAAGGTTGCACTGGATGATTTTGGTACGGGATATTCATCACTCAACCATATCAGGGAGATGCCTCTTGATATCATTAAAATAGATAAATGCTTCATTGAACATCTTGGGGAGGATGATTTTTCTGATGCATTTGTCAAGATGGTTACAGAGCTTGCCAACACAATAGGAGTACATGTCTGCGTGGAGGGAGTTGAGACTGACAGGCAATATGCTATAATTAAGAAGATGGGAATATATTACATACAAGGGTATTTCTTCGATAAGCCAATGTGCATAGAAAGATTTGAGGAGAAATATATCTGACGAAGAAGGTGTAGAAAAAAGCACATGCTGCTATACAATGAAGCAGATAGAAGAAACACTGGATTGATGATATTCCTGTTCTCCTACAGTGTCTGGTCAATATACAGGATCGGATAAAGGATGGGCTGGACTAGCTTAAATGCATAATAAATGAAAAATATATGTAAAAATAGAAATTAAGTGTTGAC
>ERZ773177.1067-NODE-1067-length-13155-cov-2.88_pt1 | contig 13155 bp, 10 predicted proteins | sample MGYA00580534_ERZ773177 | MGnify/ENA primary metagenome ERZ773177 (study PRJEB29015, sample SAMEA2737872) | human gut metagenome | biome: human gut; feature: human-associated habitat; material: faeces | place: China | collected 2012 ...
GATCATATGATATACAGACTGATACTTAGTATGGGATCCGGAAGCAGTGGCTGGAATGGAATCCTCTTTCCGATACTGGCGGCACTTCCTATGGGAATATCATATGTCAGAGAATATAGAAGCGGATATTTGAAGCTGCGCCTGCAAAAAATGTCAGGAAATAGGTATGTTGCTGTAACATTAATACAAAACGCAATACTTGGCGGCTTGGGTTTGCTTATTCCGTATGTTGTATATTGTCTGCATTTATATTTTGAGTATGGAACTAAGGCTTACTTAAATATAAAAGAGGGAGAGACAGTTATTATGTTTCATCCTGAACTGGCAGCCTCGAATACTATAGCATATGTTTGTTTACTTGGTGCGTTCGTTTTATTGGCAGGAGTTACATTTGCTACATTTGCAATTGGTATATCGGCATGGATTAAAAACACTTTTCTGACACTGATACTGCCGTTTGTTCTTTGCATAGCCATGGCAATATTGATACCGGATAACAGATTTGATCTGCTTTTAATATTTGCACCTAATGGATATGCATGGGCATCTGTTCCGATAATATTAATTATGTCAGGTATATTGATATTAACCGGTATCATTTTGTTTGCTGTAGGAGTAAAAAATAATGAAAAGTAGATGGTTTCATTTATTAATAACTATATTCATTATTTTTAGCTATATGCAATTTGAATATGTTCGTTATTGTATGGAATGTGATGCCGGATATCAGGAGTATTCATATGCCAATGCAGTTATAAATATTGTTGGAGACAGATATTTAATATTGCTTGTCAGCGGAATTTTAATTGTATGGAGTATTGCCGGATTATTGACGGTTACACAAAATAATTTTTATCTCAAATTGCGGATTGGAAGTGAACCTGGGGCAAATGTCATTGAAGTAGTGTATGCATTCAAATATGCAGTTATCATTGCAGTTATCCAGTGGGTGGTAATTAATATGATTGCTGTTGTAAATAGTTTTTATAATGTTCAGTCGCAGATGCTTCATGTGACAAAAGTGTATCAGCTATTTGGCAACTTATTGTTATTTTACTGGCTGCTGGGTTGTGTTACCATTTTATTTAACAAATTGATAAATACAGGATGGGCAGCTAATATCTGCAGTATTGTATGCCTGCTTATAAATATTGTTATCAGCAATAGGATAAGCTTTAAAGATTCTTTTATTGGAAGAAAATCATGGATTGCCCATTTGATGGTCACAGATGTAAAAACATATAGCTTTTATATTGTTTATTGGGCTGTGAGTATTGCGTTTGTTATAATGGTTATATTTTATAGAGCCGTTATACTCAACTTTTTTAAAAGACTGATTGCAATATGTGTTAAGTCATATTATGGTCTTACGTTTATGGCAGCAGTTGCTATATGGAGCATATACGGATTTGTTTCAAAACAATATATGTCAGGCATTACAGACTATTTTGCCGGATTTAAAAAGCTTGATATTTTTTTACTGCTATATTTGTTTTATCAAATGCCAATCTGGATTTTATTGTATTATTTTTTGACAAAGAACTTTTCGTTTTACTATATTCAGTTTGCCTTGAGAAAAGGAAATACAATTAGCTGGATGAAGCATCTGGCGATAATATTTCTGGTGTGTACTTATCTGTATTACGGAGTGGGAATGATGGTAATAGCATTTATATCGGGAACGGTAATAAATGTAAATTTGATAATGGAAATGAGTAATATGATTTTACAGACAATAGCCTTGTTACTGCTGGTATTTCTATGCTGGTTGCATGAAGCCGGAGATAAACATATGGGATTTTAATAAATTACTATATGCCATATTGTGGCAGGAACATTATTTTCGTGGCTTCCGCTTACACAGGGGCTGTATATTTCACATATGACATCTCAGCCTGAGTGTATGGTATTTCAAATAGCAGAGTGTCTGGTTATAGGATCGGGTGTTGCTGTAATGTTAAAAAATAAACAAGAGGATATAATTTTACGCAAGTGGAAGGCAGAAAATATATGAATATAGAGCTGGATAATGTATCAAAGAATTTTAAGAATCAGACCGTGTTGGAAAATGTAAATTTAAAATTGGAATCCGGGAAAATATATGGTCTCGTTGGGAGAAACGGTAGTGGAAAAAGTGTTTTATTGAAGATAATGACCGGGTTAATGGAGCCGTCGGATGGAATAATAAAATACGGAGGTGTCCCTCTGAAAAAAGGACAGTATGCAAAGGATGTTGGAATAGTGCTGGACTGCATAGGCTTCATGCCGGAGTATACTGCAAAGGAAAATTTACTTTTACTGGCAAAAATTAATAAGAAAACAGGAGAAGAAAGAATCAGTGAAATTCTCAAACAGGTGGGCCTTGAGCCGGATTCCAAAAAGGTTTATCGTAAGTTCTCTTTAGGTATGAAGCAGAAGCTGGCGATAGCTCAGGCTTTTATGGAAGAGCCTAAGGTATTGCTCTTGGATGAGCCAATGAACGCACTGGATGAGCAGTCTGTTCAGGATATGAGAATAATGTTTAGGGAATATGTGAATAAAAAACCTGCTATTATGGTTATAACAAGTCATCACAAGGAAGACATAGAAATTTTGTGCGATCAGGTTTATAGTATAAAAAATGGGTATGTGAATGATGCCAAGGAGAATGGTTAGAAAATTTATGTTATTAGAAGAACTAAGTGAATAATTTTTTATAAAAACCTCCATACTGATAAAAAAGGTATGGAGGTTTTTCTATGAGCAGAAATATTGAGAATCATGATTCAGTGCTCTTGCTTCAGGATTGCATAGCGGGCTGTAAGATGGCACTTGAGAGCATGGACGATATAAGAGAACACACAGATGACAAGCAGCTTCGTGAGCTGATAGACAAGTACTATGATGAGCACACCGGGCTGTCAGTGGATTGCAGGGATATGCTTGACAAAGCAGGTGCAGATATTAAGGAACCGAGTGCGTTTGCAAAGATGGCTGCGAAGCTGCAGACAGCAATGAAGATGGCAGTGAATGATGATCAGTCCCAGGCAGCAAAGCTTCTGACGGAGGGCTGTAATATGGGCATAGAGACAATCAGTGGCAGTCTCAATGAATATCGCGATGCTGATTCAAAGAGTGTGGCAATTGCAGAGAGGCTCAGGACGCTTGAGGAAAAAATGGTGGGAGATCTGCAGCCACTGTTATAAAAAAATATAAAAAACAGCTGTTGTACCAAATCAGTACAACAGCCGTTTATGCGTAGCTGTCAAGCATCATGCCTGAATAAATTGACGAAATATATGGTGTGTTGAAATTGTGCCCGGGATTCTTATATGCCACAACAACCTTCTGTACATAGTTCATAGGATTGACTGTCACAGAGTTTGCTTTGTCACCTATTGCATCCTTTAGTGCTGTAAGTGTATTGAAGGTGTCGTCAGCTCTGTCCGGACGAAGCGCGCCGGCGAGGATGTCGCGGTCGATAGTGAGCTTACCGTCATCGTCTGTCATGAGACCGATGTAGGAAAGCTTTGACTGTGAGCCCTTTGTGATGGAGCTTATATCCCGAAGCAGCCTTGTGGCATCTGCAGAGTCGGTCATTGAAAAATTATCTGCTACGTCTATCATCTTATTGTATGCGTCAACCAGAGTCTGCACATTGTCGGCAACTGCATCGGAATTGGTCTTAAAACCGATGGTTGCGGCACCTGTATCTGTGGTTGGCTTTTTGAGCGTGAGCTCAAAGGCATTATTGATGGTAAAGGTGTTTGACAAGGATGAGTGCGCGGTGCCATTCAGCGAAAAGTCAGAGTTGTGGGCAGGGGATGATACCTTATCAATACCCAGCTGCTTCATCATGCTTATGGACTCTGCGGTAGCTGACGGTGCCACACTAAAGAGAGAATCCTCAGTCTCGCTGAGACCTGTCTGCATTGATGTAAGCTGAAGCGCTGCCTTGCCTGAGTCATCATGGACTATGTCTGCCTCGATGCCAAGACCGGATGCGTTTATGAGCCTCTTGAGCTTGTCCTGCACCTCGCCGTTTGTTTCACCGGTGCTCACTCCGAACTGGAACTCATAGGATGATGCATTGGTATTTATGTCAAAAGAATAGCTGCCCGGTATAAAGGACAGGGCCTTGCTGTCTAAGTAGCTGCCGGTATTGACCTGTGGTGCGGCGAGCTGCCTGACCTCTATATCAAAGCCGTCTGCTCCTTTATTCTCTGAGCCGTCACCCACGTAGCGCACGCCTACAGCATCCTCATTAGATGACTCCGCAACCTTCTTCTGGAAGGAGTCAGAGGAGTCTGCGTATTTATCAGAAAGCGAATCCACGGCATTTAAGATGGCCTTAGAGCTTTCCTTTATATCGATAGCATATTTCTTGGCCTCGGACATATTGGAAATCTTGTACAGAGGGGACTCTTTATTTGTCTTTATTATTCTGTTGTATATCTTGCGCAGGTCGCTTTTCTTGTGCGAATCATAGCGCGATACCTCTTTATTGGCATAAGTGCTGGCATAGTAAGCATAGGCACTGTCTATCTTTGCCATAAAGACCCCTCCTTTCATCCGTGAAAATCGTTTAATCCGTTAAATGGTAATCCTTTAAATATTATATTGTATAGCTGCGATTACTAATGCTTAACTGCAGCTATAATAAGCTATGTAAAATTTTTAATTATCAAATCCTATTTATACACATATATTATATCGTCATAATTGAGGATTTACAACAACAAAATACTTGAAAAATTCAGATAAATGTACTATATTTAGTTATGTATCTGTAAGATTTATAAAAATTAATTGCTGCCGGACACAAAAAAGGTGCAGACAGCGGCACTGTTCAAAAGAATTTACAATAAATTTTAAAATAGCTATTGACGGTTACGGCTCAACTGTGATATAGTATACAGGCTTGGAAATAGGTCTTTTTTTTATGCCTTTTTTTAAGGGTACAAACAACAAAGAATTTAAACGGAGGTGGAAGTCGTGCGTACAAAGATTACATTAGCGTGCACAGAATGTCAGCGTCGTAATTACAACATGACAAAGGACAAAAAAACTCATCCGGACAGAATGGAAACCAAGAAGTATTGTAGATTCTGCAGAACTCATACAATGCACAAGGAAACAAAATAGTCTAGGAACTGAGTGAAGGAGTACATTATGGGACAGAATGAAAAAGTCGAAAAGGCTCCAAAAACAAGCTGGTTTTCAGGTCTGAAAGCTGAATTTCAGAAGATTATCTGGCCTGAGAAGCAATCGGTCATCAGACAGACCATTGCAGTACTGGCGGTTTCAGTAGTTACCGGTCTTATTATTGCGCTTCTTGACTGGGGTATCCAGCAGGGCGTAGATTTCCTTATTGGTTTACATTTTTAAAACGGAGGCAAAGTGATTATGACAGAAGCGAACTGGTATGTAGTTCATACCTATTCAGGTTATGAAAACAAAGTCAAAGCTAATATTGACAAAACAATCGAAAACAGACATCTTGAGGACCAGATCCTTGAAGTACGTGTTCCGTTGGAGGACGTCACAGAGGTGAAGAACGGTGTTCGTAAACAGGTTTCCAAGAAGATGTTTCCAGGCTATGTTCTTATTCATATGATTATGAATGATGATACATGGTACGTTGTACGAAATACCAGAGGCGTAACTGGATTTGTAGGTCCGGGAAGCAAACCGGTTCCTCTCACAGAAGCCGAGATGAGACCTTTGGGTATTAAGACGGAAAACGTGGTAGTTGATTTTGCTGAGGGTGACATGATAGTCGTTATCGGCGGTGTCTGGAAGGATACAGTCGGTGTTATCACAGCTATGAATTATCACAAGCAGACAGTTACAATTAATGTAGAGCTGTTCGGTCGCGAGACACCGGTAGAAGTAAGTTTCGCAGATGTTAAGAAAACAAATTAAGGAGGCAATTCCAAATGGCAAAGAAAGTAGAAGGATACATTAAATTGCAGATCCCTGCTGGAAAGGCAACTCCAGCTCCTCCAGTTGGACCTGCACTTGGACAGCACGGTGTAAACATCGTAGAGTTCACAAAGCAGTTTAATGCAAAGACAGCCGATCAGGGCGACTTAATTATCCCTGTAGTTATTACTGTATATGCAGACAGAAGTTTCAGTTTCATTACTAAGACTCCACCTGCTCCGGTATTAATCAAGAAAGCTTGCAAGATTCAGTCTGGTTCAGGCGAGCCAAACAAGAAGAAGGTTGCTAAGATCACAAAGGCACAGGTTCAGGAAATCGCTGAGCTTAAGATGCCTGACTTAAACGCAGCTTCACTTGAGTCTGCAATGAGCATGATCGCTGGTACAGCAAGATCAATGGGTGTTGAGGTTGTTGACTAACACTTAGCGAAGCCAACATACCCCTAAAATAGTTGCAAATTTATGCAACCTAAAATAATAACAAAGAAACGTAAATGTGGGAGGGCCCTCTCCCGATATTACCACCAGGAGGTTATTTTTTCATGAAAAGAGGAAAGAAGTATCAAGACGCTGTTAAGGCATTTGATAAGAAAGAGCAGTACGATGTTGCTGACGCTATCTCTATCGTAAAGAAAAATGCTACAGCTAAATTTGACGAGACAATCGAGCTTCATCTTAGAACAGGCTGCGACGGACGTCACGCAGAGCAGCAGATCCGTGGTGCGGTTGTATTACCACACGGAACAGGAAAAACAGTTAAAGTTTTAGTTTTCGCTAAGGGAACTAAGGTTGACGAGGCACAGGCAGCAGGAGCTGACTTCGTTGGAGGCGAGGAGTTAATTCCAAAGATCCAGAACGAGGGATGGTTAGACTTCGACGTTGTAGTTGCTACACCTGATATGATGGGTGTTGTTGGTCGTTTAGGACGTGTCCTTGGACCAAAGGGCTTAATGCCAAACCCAAAGGCAGGAACAGTTACTATGGATGTAACAAAAGCTGTTAACGATATCAAAGCCGGTAAGATTGAGTACAGATTGGACAAGACAAACATTATCCATGTGCCAGTTGGAAAAGCATCTTTCACAGACGAGCAGTTAAACGACAACTTCCAGTCTCTTATGGGTGCAATTAATAAAGCAAAACCTGCTAGCTTAAAGGGTCAGTACATTAAGAGCGCAACTCTTACATCTACAATGGGACCTGGCGTTAAGTTAAACGTGGTTAAGATTACACAGTAAGATAGTTAAACAGTTACAGTAAAACAATTTACAAGACCTATCAAACGCCAAGCAAAAGTTTTGCGGAAAGTAATTGACATCCGTAATATAGTTTGATATAATTGCAATGCATATTGCCGAAGACAGTAGGTGCCGCAAGGCGTAAACGTAGAACCTACCGAGGGAATTTTCGAGATTTATCTTGAATTTTGACTTGTACCCTTCTGTCGACAGGCAGGAGGGTTTCTTTGATTAATAAATCAAATACCTCATGTCTTTTATGCGAAAATCTAAAAGGAGGTAAATGAATCGTGGCAAAGGTAGAACTTAAACAGCCAATCGTAGATGAGATTTCCGGTGTTATCAATGGTGCACAGTCAGTAGTAGTTGTTGATTACTTAGGACTCACAGTAGCAGAGGATACTCAGTTACGTAAACAGTTAAGAGAAGCCGGTGTAACTTACAAGGTATACAAGAATACTTTAGTAAACCGTGCAATCCAGGGAACAGAGTTCGAGGGATTAAAGGATGTCCTTGAAGGACCAAGCGCATTCGCTGTATCAACAGAGGATGCAACAGCACCAGCTAGAATCTTAGCTAAGTTCGCTAAAACAGCTCCGGCTTTAGAGATTAAAGCAGGTGTAGTTGAGGGAACATTTTATGATGCTGAGGGTATGAAGGCAATCGCCGCTGTACCTAGCAGAGATGAGCTTCTTGGAAAATTACTTGGAAGCATTCAGTCACCTATCACAAATCTTGCTCGTGTACTCAATCAGATCGCAGAGCAGGGTGGCGCTGCAGATGCAGCCGTAGAGGCAGCACCAGCAGAGGATGCTGCAGAGGAAGCTCCAGCAGCAGAATAATTCAAATATTATATTTGAACCTTATTATCATAATTAAATTTTTAAATGGAGGAAATTATAATGGCAAAGTTAACAACAGCAGAGTTTATTGATGCTATCAAAGAGTTAAGCGTATTAGAGTTAAATGATTTAGTAAAAGCTTGTGAAGAAGAGTTCGGTGTTTCTGCAGCAGCAGGTGTTGTAGTTGCAGCAGCAGGAGCTGACGGAGCAGCAGCTGAGGAGAAGACAGAGTTCGACGTAGAGCTTACAGAGGTTGGACCAAACAAGGTTAAGGTTATCAAGGTTGTTCGTGAGATCACAGGTCTTGGACTTAAAGAGGCTAAGGACGCTGTTGATGGCGCACCAAAGGTTATCAAAGAGCAGCTTGACAAGGCTTCAGCAGAGGATGCTAAGGCTAAACTTGAGGCAGAGGGTGCTAAGGTTACTCTTAAATAGTCGGATAGGCTACGAGCGGAGTAAAAACATAAAAAAGAGCCAAGGGCAAATTCTATTTGCGCCTTGGCTCTTTTTTATGTTTTTATTGCGCGACAGTCGGAGCGCGTCCCGAAAATGCCTGAGCATTTTTGGGACCTCCGCTCGTAGCCTATCCGACGGCGATGAAAATTATTGCGCGACAGTGAAAAAAATAAAAAAGTACTTGCAATTGTCGGTGATTTGTTGTATAGTATACGTTGCACTATTGTGGTGCAGTGGCATTTTTATGCAATTTTTTAAATGATGCAAATTTGTCAATAGGTAAATTACACTAAAATGCATTCGCAAATATGTGCACAAGAGAAAAACCACAAGATATAGTAACTGGGGTGGTTTTTGAATCATTATCTAGATACTTGCTAGATTAAAATAAAAACGAGAGGTGAAACGTCAATGGAGAAAAACAGAATACGTCCGGTCACATCCGGAAAAAGCATGCGTATGAGTTACTCAAGACAAAAAGAGGTTCTGCAGATGCCAAATCTGATTGAGGTCCAGAAGGATTCTTATCAGTGGTTCTTAGACGAAGGTCTCAAGGAAGCTTTTGCGGATATCTCTCCAATCACAGATTACAGCGGAAAGCTTAGTCTTGATTTTGTAGATTTTACATTATGCGAAGATGATGTAAAGTATACAATTCCTGAGTGCAAGGAAAGAGATGCAACATACGCAGCTCCTTTAAAGGTTAAAGTCAGACTTCACAACAAAGAGACAGATGAGATTAATGAGCATGAAATTTTCATGGGTGATCTGCCTTTAATGACAGAGACCGGTACATTCGTAATCAACGGTGCAGAGCGAGTTATTGTCAGTCAGTTAGTTCGTTCTCCTGGTATTTATTACGGAATTGCTCATGATAAGCTCGGAAAGACCCTGTATTCTTGTACTGTTATTCCAAACCGTGGTGCATGGCTTGAGTATGAGACAGACTCTAACGACGTTTTTTATGTAAGAGTAGACAGAACACGTAAGGTACCTATCACAGTACTTTTACGTGCACTTGGAGTAGGTACAAACCAGGCTATTCTCGATATGTTCGGAGATGAGCCAAAGATCCAGGCATCATTCAGCAAGGACCCTGCAATCACAGAGCGTGAGCCACAGGGAAGCTATGAGGCTGGTTTATTAGAGTTATATAAGAAGATTCGTCCGGGCGAGCCTCTTTCAGTTGAGAGTGCAGAGAGCCTTATCACAGCAATGTTCTTCGATCCTAGAAGATATGACCTTGCCAAGGTAGGACGTTATAAGTTTAATAAGAAGCTTGCTTTAAAGAACCGTATCAGTGGACAGGTTTTAGCTGAGGACGTAGTGGATCCTTCTACAGGTGAGGTTATCGCAGAGGCAGGTACTGTTGTTGACCGTGCGCTTGCTACACAGATCCAGAACGCTGCCGTTCCTGCTTTATGGATTCAGACAGAGACAAGAAATGTCAAGATTCTTTCTTCTATGATGGTTGACATCAGAAGCTGGATTCCTGAGCTTGAGGATCCTAAGTCTATCGGTGTTACTGAGCTTGTTTACTATCCGGTACTCGCTCAGATTCTCGAGGAGTATGATTCCCTTGAGGACAGAATCGAGGCTATAAAGAGAGATATATCTGACCTTATTCCAAAGCATATTACTAAAGAGGATATCTTCGCAACTATCAACTACAATATGCACTTAGAGTGGGGCGCAGGAACAGATGACGATATCGATCATCTTGGAAACAGACGTATCCGTGCGGTTGGAGAGCTGTTACAGAACCAGTACCGTATCGGTCTCTCAAGACTGGAGCGTGTTGTTCGTGAAAGAATGACTACACAGGACTTAGAGGGAATTTCACCTCAGTCACTTATCAATATAAAGCCTGTAACTGCCGCTGTTAAAGAATTCTTCGGTTCTTCACAGCTTTCACAGTTCATGGATCAGAACAACCCTCTTGGAGAGCTTACTCACAAGAGACGTTTATCAGCACTTGGACCTGGTGGTCTTTCAAGAGACCGTGCCGGATTCGAGGTTCGAGATGTACATTACACTCACTACGGCCGTATGTGTCCTGTAGAGACTCCTGAGGGACCAAACATCGGTCTTATCAACTCACTTGCATGCTATGCGAGAATCAATGAGTATGGCTTCGTAGAGGCTCCGTACCGTAAGATTGACAAGACTGATCCTAAGAACCCGGTAGTCACAGAAGAGGTTGTATACATGACAGCCGACGAGGAGGACAACTACCACGTAGCACAGGCTAATGAGAAGCTTGATGCCGAAGGACATTTCGTACGTAACTCAGTTTCAGGTCGTTACAGAGAGGAAACTCAGGAGTACGATAAGTCAGCATTTGATTATATGGATGTATCTCCAAAGATGGTATTCTCAGTAGCTACAGCGCTGATTCCGTTCTTGCAGAACGATGACCCTACACGTGCCCTCATGGGATCAAACATGCAGCGTCAGGCCGTTCCGCTTCTGACCACAGAGGCTCCTGTAGTTGGTACAGGTATTGAGACAAAGGCCGCAGTTGACTCAGGTGTCTGCGTAGTTGCAAAGGCAGACGGAGAGGTATTATCTTCAGAGTCAAACCGCATTATCATAAAAGAGACTGACGGAAACAAGAGAGAGTATATCCTTACAAAGTTCTCTCGTTCTAACCAGTCAAACTGCTACAACCAGAGACCTATCGTATTTAAGGGTGACAAGGTTAAGGCAGGCGATGTTATCGCAGACGGTCCTTCAACAAGTCAGGGAGAGCTTGCTCTTGGAAAGAACCCGCTTATCGGATTCATGACATGGGAAGGATACAACTACGAGGATGCCGTTCTTCTTTCAGAGCGTCTCGTAGAGTATGATGTGTATACATCAGTTCATATCGAGGAATATGAAGTAGAGTCACGTGATACAAAGCTCGGACCTGAGGAGATTACACGTGATGTCCCTGGTGTCGGCGATGACGCACTCAAGGACCTTGATGAGAGAGGTATCATCCGTGTAGGTGCAGAGGTTCGTGCCGGTGATATCCTTGTAGGAAAGGTTACACCAAAGGGTGAGACAGAGCTTACAGCAGAGGAGAGACTTCTTCGTGCCATCTTTGGTGAGAAGGCAAGAGAGGTTCGTGATACATCACTTAAGGTACCTCATGGTGCTTACGGTATCATTGTTGATGCCAAGGTATTTACAAGAGAGAACGGCGATGAGCTTTCTCCGGGAGTAAACCAGTCAGTACGTATCTACATTGCACAGAAGAGAAAGATTTCTGTCGGTGATAAGATGGCCGGACGTCACGGTAACAAGGGTGTCGTTTCCCGTGTGCTTCCAGTTGAGGATATGCCGTTCCTTCCGAATGGACGTCCGCTGGATATCGTATTAAACCCGCTGGGCGTGCCTTCACGTATGAACATCGGACAGGTCCTGGAGATCCACTTAAGCCTTGCAGCCAAGGCCCTTGGATTTAACGTGTCCACTCCGATTTTTGACGGCGCGAACGAGACGGATATCGCAGATACCCTTGAGCTGGCAAACGATTATGTAAACAGCTCCTGGGAAGAGTTTGAAGAGAAATATAAAGACAAGGTCGATGAGAAGGTAATGGAGTACCTGGAAACCCACTTAGAGCACAGAAAGCTCTGGAAGGGCGTTCCGTTAAGCCGCGACGGTAAGGTCCGTCTCCGCGACGGACGTACCGGCGAGTACTTTGACAGCCCGGTAACCATCGGACACATGCATTACTTAAAGCTTCATCACCTGGTTGACGATAAGATCCACGCCCGTTCTACCGGACCATACTCCCTGGTTACACAGCAGCCTCTGGGAGGAAAGGCACAGTTCGGCGGACAGCGTTTCGGAGAGATGGAGGTTTGGGCTCTGGAGGCGTACGGCGCATCCTACACCTTACAGGAGATCCTTACCGTTAAGTCTGACGATGTGGTTGGCCGTGTGAAGACATACGAGGCCATTATCAAGGGCGAAAATATTCCTGAGCCAGGCATTCCTGAGTCCTTCAAGGTGCTCTTAAAAGAGCTTCAGTCCTTAGGCCTGGATGTGAGAGTGCTTCAGGAGGACGGCTCTGAGGTAGAGCTGACTGAAAATATCGATTACGGCGATACTGATATCCGCTCCATCCTTGAGGGAGACAGCAGAGAGTACTCTCAGAACGAGTCCTTCGAGAAGATGGGATATCAGAAGCAGGAATTCAAAGAGGACGGAGAGCTGACTTCTGTGGAATCCGAAAGCTTTTCAGACGACTACACGGATGACTATGAAAACGATCAGGATGACTCATATTCTGACGACGAAGAATAATAGAAGGGAGTACCGCTCATGCCAGAGACAAATGAAACTTATCAGCCATTGACATTTGATGCAATCAAGATCGGTTTGGCTTCTCCTGAGAAAATCTTAGAGTGGTCCCACGGCGAGGTTAAAAAGCCGGAGACGATCAACTACAGAACCTTAAAGCCTGAGAAGGACGGTCTGTTCTGTGAGAGAATCTTCGGGCCTAGTAAGGACTGGGAGTGTCATTGCGGTAAATATAAAAAGATTCGTTATAAAGGTGTTATCTGCGACCGCTGCGGCGTAGAAGTGACAAAGGCAAGTGTCCGTAGAGAGCGTATGGGCCACATCAAGCTGGCTGCTCCCGTATCCCATATATGGTATTTTAAGGGAATTCCCAGCCGTATGGGTCTGATTCTGGACATC
>ERZ773177.1082-NODE-1082-length-12905-cov-2.64973_pt1 | contig 12905 bp, 10 predicted proteins | sample MGYA00580534_ERZ773177 | MGnify/ENA primary metagenome ERZ773177 (study PRJEB29015, sample SAMEA2737872) | human gut metagenome | biome: human gut; feature: human-associated habitat; material: faeces | place: China | collected 2012 ...
AAGAATCAAGCATTTTACAGAGCTTCCTTAATAGAACATGAATTTTCAACGATACTCGCCGTCTCCAGTTAATTTATTAACATTGTTCCTCATTCAATCTCAGTACCGCCAATACAACTTAACTTTATGTTTTTACAGAATTAATTAAGAAGTTTGTACATATATATAACAACAATATAAGTAATTCATTGCAAGAAATGTATTAATAAGTAAAGTCGAAGCGTAGAACTGTTTCTATTCCTCCCCTCCTTAACCTTCCAAGAACCTCACGGTTTTTAATTATCCAAATAACCAAAAATCCTACTAAAAACTACAAGTTATGTGCTAAAGGGCCACATAGACCGCTTAAACCAACCTCTGTAGAGTTACGCCTCAACAAGGAACACTTCTGAGGTTCTTCGAAAAAGAACCGAAGAAAAACTCCAGAAAATCAATAGATGATCTGTGGTCCGTTTTTTGTTCTGATTCTCTCTTTTTAATAATGGTTAATAGAAAGAATCAGCAATTGAGCGAAAGCTCAAAAAACAAGACCGAGGGTAATACCGGTTGAGACCGGCGCCAAATTCAGAAGGTAAAACTTTTAAATTTGAACTCACGGCCGTTTGTAAAAGGTCAATTAAAAGACCTAAACAGACGGATCGGAAAATTGTCTGAAAACAGGATGAACTTTTCAGGCTCTCATCCGATCAATTCCAAAGCATCTTTGAGGTTCCACAAAGACTCTTCGAAGTGCTTGAGAAGAGCTTGCTCCTCTTAAGAGCTGCTTAACAGCTGACCTCACCGTATTGAACGTCCTGCTCCGGACGGAGGAAGGCTGGAGAACTTCTCCTCGCGGTAGAAGTTTTAACGAGCAGTTTTGATTTCGGATCTTGCTTCCCGAGATCAACACTTCGAAGCGGCTTTTGCCATGCTGAGGAAAAACATCGACCTTGTGTCGAAATTGCGCAGACTGCTTCCTGGTAAGGAGACAAGAAGTGCAGAGGAAAATTTAGAGAGACCAAAGACGGATGCTTCCGGGATTTAATCCCGGCGCGGCGGAAAGTCAGTAAAGGAGAACGTGGTTAAGAGGATGTGTATTGCCCATCTGAATATCCTCCCTCCCCTTTTTATGATCGACTGCACGGTTTGGCGACAGGCGTCTTTCTGAGGCGGTTCTTTTGGATTGGATTTGTTAAGGCGAATTGGTAAACCTTTCCTGTATCAGGGTATCGGGTACCAAACTGCAGGAAAGGCGATGAAAGAGACTTAATCTCGGTTCGAGGTCTTGCCCGTCGATGAAAATCGATTGACCGAAGCCGTGAGGCCGAGCCTTCGCTTCAAATTCAAACTTCGGAAAACGTTTCAGACGTCTGAGGGCTCTTGCTCTACGAGCATTCTCTCTTAATGTTCCGGGTCGGCCGCCCCCGCGAGGGCCGGCTAAAGGCCGAATCTTTTTCCAAACTCTAACTATCCAGGTTAGAAATTTTTGTTAAGTGTCTTTTGAAATGGTTGAATCAACCTTTGTGTATTGATGGTAATACGCTGCTGTAAAGTTAGTGAAACTAATAGAAATAAAGTGGAAATTAGTGAAACACTAATGAACCAATATGCACTATTAGTGCAACTTTCTTCACTTGTAGTACGACTTTTATTACCAAATTGCTAATGTAAATTAAAACATATTAGCCCATGGCTAATTAGTTGTAACCCTGCCATGATTGTTTTTAGCATTGTTTGAAACAATCAAACAACAGAATTTAAGCATAACTGAGGGAATTTTTTACCTCTATGCATGAATTAATGCAGTTTTCAGTCACTTAACAAAACTTTCTACCTAAAGCTAGTCATAACTATCCCCTGGCATCTTTTATAGGGTGATCATTAATACGTTGTAACGATATTTTCTTAACCCTATGTGGGAGATGCAATATGAAAAAATTCGTATGTCAAATTTTTAACAAGAACTGTCTTGAAACGGGGTTGAAGCCTGATATCCCCACAATCAACGCAGCTGCGCTGGAATACGTAAAACGCTTTCCTCTCTTTAATGTTCCTGCCGTTGCTTTTTCTGACAGTGATTTTGATGAGACCATTTCCGCCTACCTTCCCTATCCCATCGTCAAAGTCGTTCCTTTGGGGAGAACGCCGGTGGAATCCAAGAAAGTATTTCCGTCGGTTGCAGATTGCATTCGTCTTCTTAAAGCTTATGCTCAGGGCGACCAAAAGCTCTACACCGAATTGGAAGATCGTTTTATGAAGTCTTCCAAGATCGCTTCACGTAGGCAGTTCATGGAGACCGTTATCGCTTGGGCTTTCATCTTCTTCTACTTAAAGATCAGAAGAGATCATCGTTATTTCACGGCCCTTTCTTTCCTGCTCTCTTCCCATACCCTCTTGAGCTATGTAAATCGTTTTGAATTCATCCTGCAGGACAAGAACGTTACTCCGGAAGAAGCAGAAGAAATGCAGTCTCGCCGTATCTGGAGAACTTTGTCTGTGTTGAAGGATCCTATCCTTCTTAATCCTCATTTGAATCAATTTCTCTCTGACCTTGCACCTCACGTTCGCAAGGAAGAGTTCCCCATGGTCGCCCTTGAGCTCATCCCTGAACTCTACGATTCTGCCGGAGAACATAAAGAAAAGATCGACAGCTACATGAACGGAGCTTTAGACGACTTTGCTAAGCAGTATGCTGCTGAGTCCGGAGTCAGTCTCTCTAATCCTTCTTCCGCGGTCTTGAACAAAAACCGTGGAATCAGCAAGGGACGAGCGAGCGGATATGGAATGGATATCCCTGTTGGAATCTCCAATAAGGACTTTATCTACGCTTTTGTCGATGTCGTAAGCCTAATGTCTTTTGTGGTTAAACGTCGATTCGGTTTGAAAAATAAGATAAGTGCCTTGTTTGTTCTTTACACGCTGCAGCATCTGCCCTTCTTTAATCTTCAAACAGACTTCCGCAACATCAAGACTTCCAAGCTTTGGCCGGTTTTGATGCACAAAGACGGTCAAACATCAGTCTTCGCTGCTCCGGGACCGCTTGTCCACTTTTCCACGGCATCCTTGGTTGGTCACGGACCTTATGATTATCAGAGTTGGACAGCTAAAGGCTTTCCCAAGAATCTCGCTCCTTTTAATACTCCTAAAGGCTTTCAGAAGGATGCTCGTAAAAGTCTCCGTCAGTTAAACCAGTGCTGTAACTCATTCCTTAATTCCTTCCTTCATTATCACCATAACAATGGCTAAACCTTCCATGCCCCTCGCCGATTGCCTGAGGCCTTTTAACCAATCTGATCGCCATAAGGTTCAGCCATTGATCAATGAGCTGAGACAGGCGGTCGGAGACGACCACCTGCTTGGAATACAAACCGAGCTTTTTGAGGTTTTGCTAAAGATCGTCGGTAATTTTCCTTTGAGCTCAGGTTCAGGGTACTTTTGGCCGGGAAGCTATATCGACTTCTCTTTAAAGTTAAGCCGCATTGCGCTTAATCTTCTGCGCCAGCGCATCCAGTTCTTCACGATGCCTCTGGCTCAGAAAGAGTTTGAGACTCAGCTATTAAAACTCTTGGTTCTAACCATCTGTTTTTTCCTCAACTTACGCATTACGGCAATGACGTTCTGTGTAGCTGCAGAGAACGGCGATGAGTTTCGGTTTGAAGTGCCTTATGAAGATTGGTTCAAGGAACACGAGGGGCAGGAACTTACGCTGTATCACAATGTAGACCCCGATCCTGAGGCTGCCGCCGGCAACATCAATCGTCTCGTCCTTAAATATCTTCCGGAATCTCTCCAAAAGCGCTTTGCAAAGAGCTTTAAGCGAGGATACCTTGCGCTGCTTTCCAAATTTATCCGAGGAGACGTCGGAAGCATCGTGAAGGATGAATTCATCCTCATCTTAATTTCTCAAGCAGAATCCATCCTCAGAGAGCAGATGACGATTGAATTTGCCAGAAAAGGAGAAGAGCCGCCTCACTATATTCCTTCAATCCTGAGCTGGGCGATTTGCACCCTGCTCGCAAACGAACTCTCCCCGGAAGCTGCGCTTAGAAAGTCTGATGCGATAGGGAATAAAGAACCTCTTCAAATCGTTGCACGTGCGATCACGTGCAAGGACGGAGAAATCTATGCCGTAATCGAATATTTCTTTCCTCTCTTAACAGCCAAGCTTCAAGAACTCTTTCCTCGCCAGACATGGCGAGAGAAAGAGGTTCTCAGGATGTGCTGCCAATGCGGGATCTTTGACTTGAAAGAAGGCGCCACCTTTGAAGAAGTCGCCAACCGCATTGAAATTTATAAGAAATGCGGAAAAGAGGTTGTCTCTACTCCGGTACAAGGTCTTCGCTTTAATAATTTCCTTCTTTATGTAGCCAACGACAGCTATTTCGGGAGAACCGTTCAATCTCTCCAAGCTAAACATTCCGTCGATGCTAATGATAAGAAACTGAAAGAGCTCGGTCTCCACAAGCCTGTTGCCAAATGGCAATGGCAAGACAAGAAACTGATGATGGAACGTTTGAAGCCCTACTTTGAGGAAGTATTAGCACCAAAAACCGATGAAGATAGGGAAAGAAGGGAATTTTTTGATCAATTGATGGAAAAAGCCCGCAAGCGATGGAAAGAAGAAGGAGCCCTTAAAGAAGCTGAGGAAGCAAAAGTCCCTCCGGCAATTCTCGCTCAGCGTAAAGCCGACTTAGAGCATGCTTTGCGCGCATTCGAAGAAGCGAAAGAAAAATTCGACTGCGAATTCAACGTAAAGAAGAAACAAGCCAAAAACAAAAAGGCGAAGTCTAAGGAAGCTGCAGCCAAAACAGCTTCTGAAGAAGCGTCTGCCGAAACTACTAAAACTGAAGAACCTGCAAAAGAAATGTCTAACTCTAACTTAATCGTCGTCCAAAAGTCCGAAGAACCTTCTGTTCCGAAGATCCAAACCTCGCACGCAATTAAAGTCTCGTGCAAACTCGTCTTTAATGCTCTTTGTCACGACACAAGCAGATTCTTCAAGGGTGTCGGGGAATGCTTTTCTGTTCACAGTTGGCTGGCCAAACGTGGTTACCGTCTGGTGAGAATCGATTCCGAAGAATCCTCTCCTTCTAATGCTCAAAATAAACCTGAAGTTAAACAGATTCCCTGTGGGTCTAGGAAGGCCGGCGCCAATGAAGAAAACTCTTCTGTGATCGTAATTGCGGCCACTGAAGCTCCCGTCACCGAAGTTCAAACTCCGACGGCCCAAGAAACAGGGGTCGACACTGAAGTCGTTGAAACTGTTGCAGAAAAGTCCTCTGAGGTAAGCAAAACTGCTGCTTCTGAAAACACAACCATTACTCCCGTAGAAACCGTTGACCAAACCACTTCAGAAGAGTCCATGAAGATAAGCAGAGAAGTCGCCAATCCCGAGCTTCAGCAGAGGTTAGTCCAACGACTTAATGAGTCAGTAGAAAAATCTTCTATTCATCCTGAAAAACTTGCCGACATGGAAATGGATGCTGAAATCAAGAGACTGGCTTCTTTGAAGAACAAGGATAAATCCGACAACTTGTCAGACAACAAGACTTCTCAAGAAGCCAAAGCTAATGCCAAAGAAAATTCGGTGGTTAAAACTGGAGCTCAATCCGTTGCTCAGCAAACCGGACCATCCTCCTCTTCTAATGCTCAAAGCAAGTCTGACGAACCTTCTGATTCTAAGAATCCGTCTGTCGACTCCGCATCTGAAACATCCTCAGGGAACGATGCAGAGAAGCCTAAAGCTAAACGCGACCGCAAAAAGAAAGCGGATACCCAAACCGCTAATGCTCCTGAGAACGCTGTCGCCGCTACTCATACCAAACAAGCCGCGAGCCAAAAGGCCTCAAGTGAAGCAAAACCTGCCTCCGCTGCAAAACCTAAAGCAAATACAGCAGCGTCGGGTCAGCCGAAATCAAATGCAGCTCCTTCTGACCAGAATCCTCCGAAGGCAAAGCGAGGTAGGAAGCCAAAAGCTCTTCAGTCTGCTAATTCTCAGGCATCCAGCGATGCCGCGAAGTCTAAGGAAGTTTCTGTTGTCCAGGCTGCCAAGGTTAACAAGGCTGCAAAGACAGCTAAGTCCGCTGCTCAGCCAAAAGATTCAGTCAAACCGGCAGAAAAAACAGCTAAAGCTGCGACTCAAGCCAAAGCAGAAGCCAAGCCGGTACTTAAAGCTCCTGCAAAGACGCCTTCCTCAGGAAAGTCTTCGGCTAAAGCTATTCAAGCCGCTTTAACCGCCTAGCCGTCCTTCTCTTAATTCTCAAAACATTCCAAATCGACCGTTTTTACGGCCGATCGGGGGAGTTTTGTACCTAACGAATACCTATTGAAGCTTTTTACTATGGCCACACTTCATTTACCTTCTCGAGACAAAGTCATCTTGAGCCGTACGGAAACCAGGAAGAAATTCGACGAATTGCCGGACTGGGACAAAATGATGCTGTCCCGTGCAGCCATGAGAGCCCTCTTCATGGACAATCCGGATGTCATCCTGACGATTGATAAATTAAAGGTTATCTCTCGCGACCATAAACATCCTCAAAATCGTAAAGATCCCTACGGCAGGAAAATCTGGTATCTCCCTAACCGTTATCTCAGACCGGAATACGAATACACAGTTAAACCAAAAGAAAAGCCTACTTGGGAAGAAATGGCCAAGGAGTACAAGTCAAAGAGGATTAAATCTTCACGATCAGTGACCGCTGCGCAGAAAGAAAACAGAAAGATCCAGCTCTGCCATCGTCATTTCTACGTGGACGAATACATGGAGCTTATGGCGACTAAAGCCAAAAGGGATCGTCTTAAACGTATGCAGACTCGAGAGCCTTACAAGTACACCAGAAAGATCGTCTTAAAGCTCAGCAAATCCGATCAGCGCTCAAGGGAGCGAGAAGTCTTAAAGAAGATGAGCCAGACTTACACCGCACACGAAATCATTACTTATCAGAAATGGTATGAGTGGCGAGAAAAAGCCAGAAAGCTTCTTCCCTTAAAGGCCGAATACTTCAACCAGTGTCTGCGACGATATCGGAACAAGGCGCTAAGCCGCGGGGAAAAGTTTTCTAAAGTCCGTCCGCTTAAACCTTGTCTTGATCTCAACCACGAAGTCTATTACCGCTCCAAGCGAGACAAATACATCCCGCTCGAAGTCTTTAACCATACGTTTAATCCTTTTCCTAATGTTCACTATCCGAGAAGATACTGCTATCCGGCGGCGCCGAAGCCATCCGTACAGACGATCCCATGAGTTGGCCGCGGTTTTTCCGTGGTTTGTATCGTCGGCCTATCTGGCATTTCTGGGTTTTCAAAACATCCTTCCCTTAAATCTCAGTTCCGCATTGCTGTCTTTAACGCTTGGGATGGGCGCCTACCGCTTGTCTAACGGCCTTCACATTCTGAGAGCCAGAAGTCTGCTTTCCGGCAGACGGATGGAGCTCATGAAGTTTTCCAGAGCCTTAGAGGACTTTGACGACAAATCCGTCTGTATCGGGTATGGATTTACGTGGCTTCCGGAACACACGCAAAAGCTCCATGACTTATCTCGCCTCAATATCTCAACCTTAATGCTCCCGTCTTTTATGCATTGTCTCTTTAATCGTCACGACAAGACTCAGCTGCCCGATGAAATCGGCATGCCTTATCTTCATGGGCTGGATACGTCTGAAAAGACCCTGCGCCGAGCCCTCAAAAACTTTGAGGGCGGCCTTCTCATTGTCGGAACGACTCAGGCCGGCAAAGGCGTGATGCTGAACTTCATCATGACGCAGGCCATTCTGAGAGGCGATGCGGTAATCTTCATTGATCCTAAAGGTTCAGACCGTATGTACAAGGCGTTTTGCCGAGCTTGCGAGAAAGCAGGCCGCGGAAAACCGCTGCGTTTCCATCCCGGAAACCGTTCTAAAACCGATGGGATTCGTTTTGATGTGACGGCCGTTTTTAGTACAGGCGCCCAGATTGCCACTCGCGTGATGTCGGTGGTTCCCGGAGAAGACAACGTCTTCAAGCAGTTCGCCTGGTCTTGTATCAAGACTTTTGCGGACGCCATGATTGAACTCGGAGAAAAACCTTCTTTGAAGTCCTTGTCTCAGAACATTAACAAAGGCATTGAAGATCTTCTCCGAGCCTTAATCCTCCAAGCGGTCAAACTGCATGCTGACACTGACTGGAGAGAGCAAGCCGAATCCTTCCTTCCTGCAAGAAGAGAAAACTGCACCGACGCGATCCACGAACTTAATGTTCTGGTGGCTTGGTACGAGAACGTACTGCCTGCGTATCTGCACACGATGGTCGTCGGCGAGTGCTTAAAGATCTTCCACCACTCTAAAGAGCACTATTCCAAAATTACTGCAACACTCATGCCAATCTTTGCGATGTTGACCAGCGGCCCTCTGGAAGAATCCCTCTCTCCTGATCCGTCCGACGCTTCCGATAAACGTCCTATCTGGGATATGGAATCTCTCGTTAAGTGCAAAGGCGTCCTCTACGTCAATCTAGACTCATTGTCGGACAACATGATTGCTTCTGCCGTCGGTTCCATGCTCTTATCCGACTTAACGGCTTATGCCGGTAAGCGATACAACCTTGGACTAAACGACGTTCGTATTTCGCTCTATGTGGACGAAGCCTCGAACGTGATCAATCAGCCTTTAATTGAACTTCTCAATAAAGGCGCCGAAGGCGGCGTGTACACCACGATTGCGATTCAGACCGTCCCTGACTTGGCACATCGCTTGGGTTCTGTCCATGCGGCACGCATGGTGCTCGGCAACTGCAATAACTTAATCGCTCTTCGCTGTAAAGATCGAGAGACTCAGGATTTCGTCACGGAGACTTTCGGTAAGACGTATATCCACAATGTCGACACCACGTTGTCGACCCATGCAGATACGCATATCGGCTTACCTTCTTTTAAAGGCGGTGCTTCTCACAAGCGCACGGCCGTGCGCGAAGAGATCATTCCTTCGGAATATCTCGGCAAGCTTCCGAACGCTCAGTTCTTTGCCTCGCTCGGCGGCGGATATCTGATGAAGGGCCGCGTCCCTGTAATCATCGACGATGAGGAAAACTAAGATGCTGTCCCGACTCTTAATCCTCTTAATGATCCTTGTCTTAAGTTCCGTCATCTGGTGGCCGGGATTAAATGATGCCTCGTCTTTTGAGAACTTGTCGGAGCTCCACCTGAAAGACACAAGTCAAAAGATCGGTTCGATGTTTGAGTCTCTGACGCCGGTCGTTGACGGCGTCAGTTCTAAAGTCACCAGTGCCTTTAATGCTCTGCTCGGAGACACTTACCTTCCGTCTACTGATGTTGACGGGCATAAGGATGCGCCGACAAAAGAATTCTTTACGCGTCTTTGGTCTTCGCCGTACTTTGTCTCGATGCGAGCGATGCTGGAGATGTCCTGTGTTCGAGCCATATTGGCAATAGGCTGGTTTGCGTTCTTGTCTCCGATTTTGATTGCTGTGGTCATTGATGCCTGGGTTGTCAGACGCCTGAAGTATGAGAGTTTTGCGGTCCACCACCCGACGCTTTACCAAGCCGCTTTGTCTTCTCCGACCGTACTTCTGATTTGTGCTTTTGCCGTGATGCTGATGCCCTGGTTTATCCCGGCGTGGATTGCTGCGCTCTTTTACGTGGCCTTCCTTATGTCCATCCATTTGATCGTCTCTAACTTCCATCGATTCGGATAACTTATGAAACGTCTTCTTCTTTTAATGCTCCTTTCCTTTGCAGGAACTTGGGTTTCTGCTGCGGAAGACTGCTTTGACCGAATCGCACGCGATAAAGGTCTGGATGCGGATTTGCTTCGCGCGATTGCTTTTGTGGAATCTTCCGGCAATCCGTCTGCCGTCGGACGCAACGCTTCGAGCGAAGATTACGGACTCATGCAGATCAATTCCGGCTGGTTGAAGCGTTTTAAGACCTCAAAGTCAGAATTGCTCAATGACGCCTGCTTTAACGTTCAAGTCGGTGCAGAGATCTTGGCGGATAACTTTAGTCGCGCCGCGCACCCCTGGGATGCCGTCGGCGCCTACAACGCCGCCTGCACTCGACTTAAAGGTCAGGACTGTATCGATGCCCGACAAAAGTATGCCTGGAAAGTCTATCGAGCCTACATAGGAATGTCTGACGCTAAACGTCAAAAGCTCAGAGACATCACCTCTTAATTCTCTTCTTTTAAACAGTTTTTTGTAACGCCTTCCGCGTCGCTTTTTGACAAAGGCCGCGGCTGCGGAGGGATTTTTTGTCCTTAATCGGCCTTTGTCTTCTCTTTTACTTAACTTTTAGGAGTTTTTAATGACTTTATCTACCGCCGCAAACAGAACTTTTGCTTTTGTTCCTGCTCTGCTTTCCGTCTCTGTTTTTGTTCTGAGCGCCGTCTGTCCGGACGCGGCTTGGGCGGGAACTTCGACCGGCGGCCAGGAGCACTTTGCGGATCTTTACGCGATGTTGAAGGCCTGGAGTACCGGCACGCTCGGTAAATCCATCGCCTTAATGTTCCTGCTTGTCGGTTTAGGTGTCGGCGTCATCCGCGGCTCCATCATGGGCGCCGTGGGCTGCGTTGCCGCTTCCATGGCTTTGTTCATCGGACCGCAGATCATTGAACAGATCTTCACGGCCCTGATCTAACTCGTCTGATCGGATGCCCGAAGCTCCTTCGGGCTTCCGTTCTCTCAAGGAATCAAACATGGAATCCTTTAATCCTCACGAATACGTTCCGCGCCGATTGGATGCGCCGGCAAAGTTTCTGCTGTGGGACTTTGACTTGGTGGCGTCCGGCATTGCCGGACTTGCCTTCGGCATCATCGTTAATTCTCTTCTGATGGGTGCGATTGCCTCTTATGCGGCCATCTGGGCCTACAGCCGACTCAAGCAAAAGCGTCATCCCGGATACGGACTTCATTACCTCTACTGGCAGTTTCCTTTTAGAACCTTTAAGCGCACTCCGCCATCGAGCCGCCGCTTTTTTGTCGGATAACCGAATATGAACGTTAAAGAATATACGACTGAGATCTCTGCTCGTCTTGCGCTTCGCTCATTCTTTATTTACGCCTTTGCCGCGTCTCTCATTGTCAATGTCATTCTCGCCTTCGGCTTAATCGTCCTTGATAAGAAAGATCGGGTTGTCGTGCTTCCGGCGGAAATCACAAAGTCTTTCTGGCTGGACGCAGACGGCGTCTCTCCGGAGTATTTAGAGCAGATGGGGCTTTTTGCTTTACAGCTCGCGCTTAATAATTCTCCCGAGACCTTTGAGCACAACCAAAGAAAGCTGCTTCAGTATGTCTCGCCCGAACAAAGAGGTGCGACTGAAGTCTTCTTAACTGCCCAAGGACGCCGCATGAAGAGCGCCAATGCTTCCATTCATATGCTTCCTGAAGCGGTTGAGACCAGAGCCTCCGCCATGCAGGTTTCCGTTCGAGGAAACGTTCGTCAGTTCATCGGGGACAAACTCACTTCCATGCGGAAGAAGTGCTGGATCGTGAAGTTCACCTACCGAAACTCTCGTCTTTGGTTAGAAACCATGCAGGAAGCCGACTGCAAACGACCGTTTGAACCGATGAAGCCCACCGGAGAAATCTAATGATCCTTCCTAATCGTCTTCTCATTCTCAGCGTATTTCTTTGCCAGTCGGTTGTTTTCTTTAGTCCTTCTCTTAATGCTAAAGAGATGCCTAAAGAATCGGCTGCGTCCGAAGCTCAGTCTTCTGTGCATGCCGCAGTCGCTTATAAACAGCCTAACCGTGTTGTCGTATTAAACAGCAAGATTGTCCGAGCGGTTTACGACAACAATCTGATCCAAGCCGATAAAGATCCGACTACCGGTTCTTTGTACGTAGTTCCGCTGACTAAAGAGACCACAGGAATGTTTGTGGTGACCGAATCCGGACAAACGCACAGCATTACGCTCTCTCCTAAGGAGCGTTTAACCGCTCAAACCGTCACGCTGAAAGAATCCGGAAGCTTCTCTTCTTTTAATGGTCCTCCCGTGCCGTCAGAACTTTCCGGTCTTCCTTATGAAGAACGGATTCAGACCGCTCTGAAACTCATCCCGCAATTACGGGACTACGAAGGCGAAGCACTCGGCGGCACGCTTGCGGGCGCCTATCTCCACGCTCAGCCTGTCAGAGCATGGAATGTCTTAGGACTGAGACTAGAACGCTACCGCATCCTTAATCGTACAAAACACAAACAGACGGTTCGTGAACCGGAGTTTTGGAGAAACGGTGTTTTAGCCGTTGCGACTGAAGCTTCTGATCTTGCGCCCGGAGCCTCTGCAGATCTTTGGTTAGTGAGGTCAGCAAGATGAGCGTCAAGAGCTATTTCGAAAGTGAGCGAAGAAAAAAACAGATCACCTGGACGCTAATTATCTTAGGTGCGCTTTTTGCCGGGGCCATGCTTTCTTCTTACTACTCTGATGACAAAAAGCCGGCTGCAGCCCCTCAGATCACAAGCACCACTCAAATCTCGATGGTGCCGTCTAAAGCCGATTACGAACAGCATCAAGCCATCTATAACGATCGTCTGCTGAACTTAGAAAGGGAGTCCAAAGAAGCAAAGCAGAGAGAAGCCAAACTTCAAAGCGATAAGAAACGCTTGGAAGATCGTATTGCACTCTTAGAAAAGAACGCTCCTAAGGCTAATCGTCCGACGGATGCCGCATCGTCTGAAGACGGCTGGCCGCCTTCCGAGATTCTCGGAAAGCAGCCGATCAGCAAGAAGACAGGCTTTACAAGCGGCAATCAGCCTCAAGGCAGATATTCTCGCCAGCAGCAGGATGCCCCGGCCTCTTCTCCGGCGCCTCGTCTTGTCATCAACAATTTCGGCTCTGCTCCTAGTATCTTGTAACTTTAATTAGTTCGTTTTTATGAGGTGATAAAATGAAGCAAACAGGAGCTTCGTTATGTCACCTCAATTCAGAGTTACCT
>ERZ773177.1098-NODE-1098-length-12776-cov-3.48982_pt1 | contig 12776 bp, 6 predicted proteins | sample MGYA00580534_ERZ773177 | MGnify/ENA primary metagenome ERZ773177 (study PRJEB29015, sample SAMEA2737872) | human gut metagenome | biome: human gut; feature: human-associated habitat; material: faeces | place: China | collected 2012 ...
CAAGGATATGGCTCCGATGTTCACAGCAGCTTTATCGGCCAACGTTATTACAGCGGCCCTACATTGAACTATGTAGATATGTTTCCGTGGGAAGACGGAACTGATTTTCCGGCAAATTTCGACTGGAAGTCCCCCTCCAAGCAACCGTTCTTTACAAAAGGCGAAATGGTGCCCACCCGCGACCCGCGTCTGTATGAAAATGTAGCTTGTCCCGGAGACACCTACTGTAACGGAACAACCGCTCCTGTTTATATCAACCACGCCGACTACAAAGACGGTAGCGGATTCCTGATCATGAAGTACATTTTACAGGAAAACAACGACCGCGAAGGTCCGGTACAATGGTCACACACCCGTCTGGCGGAAATCATGCTGGGATATGCGGAAGTACTCAACGAAGTCAACGGACGCCCTACCGACGAAGCTTACAAAATGGTAAACGATGTACGAAAGAGAGTAGGTCTGCCGGAACTTTCCAAGACGATGAATCACGATCAGTTCCTCGAAGCCGTACTGAGAGAAAGAGCACTCGAATTAGGATTTGAAGAAGTACGCTGGTTCGACCTCGTTCGCAGAGACCGTCAGAGCGACTTCAAGAAGAAGTTGTACGGACTCAGAAGCAGAGGTAACGACCTGAACAATCCGACTGAGTTCACCTTCGAGAAGATCGAACTGGGAGACCATTACTGGGCTACCAACTGGGATACCAAGTGGTATCTGGCTCCGATTCCTCAGGAGGAAATCAACAAGCAATATGGAATGACCCAAAACCCGGGCTGGTAAATGACACGTTAACTAATATCGTTTGAACAATGAATAAAATAAATTATATATTAATCACTCTGCTCCTGGGAGGTTCGGTATCCCTGAATGCACAGACATCCAAAGCTGCTTCGGAAATGCAGCTGGCAGATACACTGAGCATCGGCTACCAGATGAACGTATCTTCCCGGACCAGCAGTTACTCTATCAACGGAGTCAATGCTTCCGCATTCGAAAAATCCCCGTACATAGATATCAGCAAAGCTTTGTATGGAAAAGTGGCAGGTCTGAATGTATATCAGGGTACAGGCTCGTCAGCCGATAACGTATCCACCCTCTCTATACACGGAAATGCCCCGCTAGTATTAATTGATGGTTTCCCACGTGATATCAGTGACATCACTTCGATGGAAATCGAATCATGCTACGTTCTGAAAGATGCGGCGGCAGCAGCTCTCTACGGTATGCGTGGTGCGAATGGAGTAGTACTGATCACGACCAAACGCGGAATAAGCAATGGCCTGAAGGTAAATGTGGACTATAATTTCGGTGTCAATACCCAATTCCGCTCTCCGGACTTTGCAGATGCCTATACGTACGCGAATTCCCTCAATACAGCATTAAGCGGAGACGGTCTGCCTGCACGCTACAATGCACAGGAACTGAATGCTTTCCGGACAGGGATCTATCCGTATGATTATCCGAATGTAGACTGGTGGAATGAAACACTGAACGACACCGGATTCACACACAACCTGAAAATGTCTTTCAGCGGAGGTAGTGATAAGTTCCGTTTTTACACGGTAGTAGACTACTACCGGGATCGTTCTATGCTAAAGAAGAACACGGAAGATACACGTTTCGACACTACTCCGACAGACACACGTCTGACCGTGCGTACCAATCTGGACGTAAAAGTGACGGAAAGTACATTGCTGAAAGCCGGCATTGTAGGCAGACTGAAAGAATTCAGAGGTACCCGCTATGGACGCAGCGCTATTTTCAACAAAATCTATGGCATTCCATCCGCTGCATTCCCCATTCGTTATGAGAATGGCATTTATGGAGGTAGTTCTGTGTACGGAACCGGTAATCCGGTAGCTCTGTTGAAAGACTACGGACACATCCGTAACGTATACGGAACATTACTCGCCGACCTGAGCATCCGTCAGGATTTAAGTGCGTTGACCAAAGGGCTGGCAGCCGAAGCATCCGTCTCTTTCGATAATATCGGAGGAATGAATGAAACCACCAATAAAGAGTATCGTTACATGAACAGCAATGCAAGTATCACCAGCGATGGTACACTGGTGACAACTCCTGCCATTTATGGTACAGACTCCGAAACACTGGGACATACACAACCTTTCGAAAGACTGATGCTACGCAGCGATTTCCAGGCAAAGGTGGATTATAACCGCACTTTTGGCAAACATCAGGTGGGAGGAGCATTGATTTATGATATGCAGTCTGTTGTCAAAAACGGCAGAAACAACTCTCAGAAGAATCAGTCTGTGCTGGTGAACGCCACATATACTTACGACAACCGTTACAGCCTCAATGCCGTATTCAACCGCTCGGGATCAGCTTACCTGCCCGACGGAGACAAATACTCGAACTATCCTGCCGTTTCTGCTGCATGGATCATCTCCAACGAAGCATTTATGGAAAAGGTGACACCGATCAATCTCTTTAAGATTCGCGCCTCTTACGGTCTGTCCGGATGGGACGGCAATCTGAGCCACGAACTATGGCGTCAGTCTTATGGCAGCGGCGGTGCCGGTTATAACTTCGGAGTGAATGCCGGAGGACAGTCCGGTGGCAGTGAAGGCGATCTGCCGGTTATCGGCCTGGTAGCGGAAAAATCACAGAAAGCGACTTTCGGATTTGATCTCGCCGCTTTTGATAATCGTTTGAATGCAACAGTAGAAGGTTTCTACGAAAAACGTTCGGATATACTTGTGTCAGGTGCCAATTCTACTTCCGGTATTATCGGTATCACAGTAGGTCAGGTGAACGAAGGAATCTATAAATACAAAGGACTGGATGCTTCTTTGAGTTGGAATGATAAGATCGGTGATTTCCATTATGGCATTGGCGCAAGCATGTCATATCTGAACACAGAGGTAGTCAATGTAAATCAGGCATATCAGGAATACGACTACTTGTACACCAAGGGCAATCGTATCGGACAGATGTACGGTCTGGAAGCTATCGGCTTCTTCAACAGCCAGCAGGAAATCAACAACAGTCCGCTACAAACCTTCTCGGACGTAGCCCCCGGTGACGTGAAATACAAAGATCAGAATGGTGACAACCGCATCGACGAGAAAGACGTTGTGAAAATGTTCGGTTCATCTGTTCCACGCTTCTATTTCGGATTCAACCTGAACTTCTCGTACAAGAGACTGGAACTTTCCGCTGACTTCCAGGGAATGACAGGAGTCACTGTTTCACTGCTCAACAGTCCGCTTTATAGCCCACTTGTAAGCAATGGCAACATTTCGAATACATTCCTGAATGAAGAAATAAGCTGGACACCGGAGAATAAAGCCAATGCAACCATGCCGAGACTGACTACGCAGGAAAATCTGAACAACTATCGCGCCAGCTCACTGTGGTACCGTGACGGTTCATTCCTGAAACTTCGTAACCTATTGGTAGCTTACACTTTCCCGAAATCGCAGACTCGCTTTGCCGACCTGAAAGTATTCGTACAAGGCACCAATCTGTTCTCATTAGACAATCTCCATTTTGCCGACCCGGAACAACTTGGCATCGCTTATCCGTCGACAAGAAGTTATTGGGCAGGTATCAAACTTAATTTTTAATGCAAAGTAACAAATGAACATTATGAGAACCAAATACATACTCTTAACCATTTTGTCTTCGTTGGTCTTTGCTTCGTGCAACTACCTTGACTTTGATGAAACGAACAACCTGAAGACAAAAGAAGACATGTACAAGTATTTTGGTACAAGCAAATCAATGCTTACCCACGTATACTCATACATGCCACAAGGCTACCAACTGTTTGCGACCTCCGGCGGACTCTTCACCGAAGACAGATATTCCATGCGCGACTGTGCCAGTGATGACGGCGAATTCGGAGCCTATGCAGATAATATTCAGAATACCAATAACGGTAACTGGTCGCCTATTAAAACTTATGACGATTCATGGACCCTGTATCGTGGTATACGTGCTGCCAACAGCTTTATAGCAGAGATTGCCCAAGTGGACTTCACACGCTATGAGCACGACGGACAATATACAAACTGGATGAAGCAGCTGAAATATTTCCCTTACGAAGCCAGAGTGCTGCGGGCACACTACTTCTTTGAACTGGCACGCCGCTACGGTGACATCGCCATGCCATTGGAAGTACTGACTGAAGAGGAAGCCAACACAATCGGCAAGACACCATTCAGCGAAGTTATCAGCTTCATTGTCAGTGAATGCGACGACGCTGCCAATAACTTGCCGGACAGCTATGTAAACGAACCGGGAGCGGAAATCGGCAGAGTGACCAAAGGCTTTGCAATGGCAGTAAAGTCAAAAGCACTGCTATATGCTGCCAGTAAGCTACACAATCCTTCTATGGATACCGAATTGTGGAAAAAGTCTGCCAAAGCAGCAATAGATATTATCAACACAGGGCTTTACTCTCTCGACCCCCAGGAGAGTGCCAACAACCTCGACTCAAAAGAAGTTGTACTGATGAGGATCAATGGTGATGATTCGGACTTTGAAATGTTTAATCTCCCGCTTCGCATGACTGCGGGAACACGCACTTCCAGTCTTATCCCATACAGCAATTACCCATCACAAAACCTTGTGGACGCATTCGAGACAGTCAACGGTTACAAAGTAACCCTAGAAAACACAGGATGGGTTTGCGAAGACCCTGCATTTGACCCGCAATCACCTTATGAGAATCGTGACAAACGTTTCTACCGCGCTATTCTTGCCAACGGAATGTCGTTTAAAGACTACACCATTGAAACCTTCAAAGGTGGCGCCGACGACGGAATCGTATCACAAGGCGGTTCACCGACAGGATACTTCCTGCGCAAGTACATTCAGGAAGCTACCAGCTTTGAACCGGGTAAAGAAGCTGTCAGCAAGCATCATTGGGTGATTTACCGCTATGCGGAAACATTACTAACGTATGCGGAATCTATGGTCAACGCTTTCAATGATGTCAATTACACAGATGAGACTTATAAGTATTCTGCTCTGTGGGCTATCAATGAAGTGAGAAAGAATGCCGATATGCCATTGATTCCTTCCATGGGAAAAGAAGATTTCCTTGAACGCCTGTACAATGAATGGCGTGTAGAGTTTGCTTTCGAAGATCATCGTTTCTGGGATGTACGGAGATGGAAGATTGCCGATACTACCCAGCGGGAACTATACGGAGTAAAGATCGAGAAGCAGGCGGACGGTACGTTCAACTTCTACAAGAACCTTTACGAAACCCGTAACTGGAGAGATTGCATGTATCTGTATCCGATCCCTCAAAGCGAACTATACAAGAATACAAACTTAAATCCTCAAAACACAGGATGGTAATTAATTGTCTAATCTAATATTTAAAAGATATATGAAAAAGTTATATAGCAACACGTTAATGCAACTGATTCTTGCACTGTGCACATTCAGTTTTGTAGCATGCCAGGAGTTCGACATCGACTCACAGCCGGAAGGTCCTCTCAATATCCAGATAGATGCTCTGGAGTCTTATACTGCTTTGGCAACTTCTCCAAGCAATGTAGTGTTCAACATCAGCTCCAACACTCCCTGGACGATTGAAAGCGACCAGCAGTGGTGCAAGCCGACTCCTTCGATGAGTGCAGCCAGCTCACTTGTGTCGGAGATTGTGGTGACAATGGAAAACAATACAGGAAAGAAAGCACGTACAGCCAAACTGACTATCAAGGCAGAAGGCGTTGAAGGCACCAAGGTAGTTACTATCGAGCAGGCTTCGAAAGAAGACCTGGTGGTGGTTCCTTACGATGAACTGGTACCGACAGAAGGCGGCAGCATTACCTTTACCATTGCTTCCAACAAAGCTTGGGAAATCATTCCTTCCACCGCTTTCCTTTCCAATATCGACAAAACATCCGGTACAGGTAATGAAGATGCCATAGCAGAAACCGTAACTGTGACGCTGCCTGCCAATGCAGGCGCCAAGAGAGCAGGCACGCTGACTGTAAAAACTGAGTTTGAAGAATACACCTTTACCATTACTCAAAATGGAGTGATCATTGAACTGGAAGAAGATCCCGAAAGTACAACAATCAGCATGCCCGGAACAGGCAGTGGTATGGAAAAGACTGTACTGATTCGCGCAAACAAAGAATGGAAAGTTGAAGTTCCTAAGGAATATCAGAGTTGGCTGAAAGCTGAGGCACTGAGTGAAACAGAGTTGAAAGTAACGACAACAACGACTAATAATCTGATGGTAAACCGTGTCGGCCACATCATTATGAAGACCAAAGAAGTCATCGACGGATTTGACGGCATTACGTTCGACATCAGTCAAGGTACTGCTTTCTGGAAAGAAGGAGGAGCAGATAACTATGTTGTGGATGAGGAAACCGGTTACATGACACTCTATGGCAGTGGAATAGTCACCAACTATTTATTCAAAAAAGGACGTCTCGCATTCGATTTCGAATCTATCAATTTAACCGGAGAAGATTGGATTGAGTTTAATATGTGGCCCAACTCAGGAAATACAAACTTCCATTTGCATTTCTACGCAAATAAAGAAAGTAACTTCACTTGTGGAGGTTCAGGCTTAAACTGGACTCAGAAAACATTTACCTGGACATCGGAACAAACGAATGTAGTGAAGAAGATTGAATTCCTTGTTGTCAACAAAGAAGAAGGTTCGAACGCATTAGTTCTTAAACTGATTATTGATGGTGTTGAGGTTGCCGTATTAGATAATAACATAACCGATCCTTATGCAACCGAACCGGGAGCACCTGTATACTTCAGGATGCATACCACAAATAAAGCTTCCAATTTCACCGTGAAGTCTATCACATGGGAACCAGTAGAATAATAACCGAACCCTAAAATTCAAGAGTATGAGATTAAATATCAGAAAATCAATAATTACAGGCATTTCTCTCGCTACATTGCTACCTGCATTCTCTTTATTGCAGAGTTGCGATGACAGTGAAGCAGAGAAATGGGTAGACCTGCGCTATAGAGTAGAAGACTCCTATCTGGTTGAAGCGAAAAATCCGGAACCAGTCTCCTTCCAGGTCAAGTCAACTGACCCGTGGGAAGTATTCGGAAAATATGATTGGTACACCATCTCACCCAGTACAGGTGAGGCAGGTGAGACCTACACCGTAACTGTTACCTGCAAAGAAAACACTGAATTGGACGACCGTATAGACACACTCAACATTAAAAGTGACTACTGGACCGGAAAAAGATTCGTTCTGACCCAGAAAGGTACTGCTTACCTGAATGTAGAAGGCGTGGATATGATCGACCAGGAAGGAAACAGCGAAACATTCAGCGTACTCAGCAATCAGAAATGGACTGCTAAAGTAACAGACGGTGATGTTTGGCTCTCCATCCAATCCGGAGCATCGGGCGAAATGAACGGAGAAATTACTGTCACCGCTTCACCGAATACAGGCGAACAACGTACCGGTATTGTAACCATCTATGACCGACACGGGAAAATAGCCAGAGAAGTACAATGTATACAAGACGGTGTATTGCTGACACCAGATACACCGGAAAACGGTAAGTGGTTTGCTATGTATGAACAGGCTCAGCAACTCACCATCCACGTAGAATCGAATGCAGAATGGGAAGTATCCAAAGAAAACGAAGCGGATGATACCTGGTATCACTTCGAAAAGACTTCATTCGACGGTTCTGCCGACATCGTGATTAACGTAGACGCACACGAAGGCTCTTCTGTCCGTACCGGAATTATCGTACTGAGCACCAAAGCTGCCGAAGGCGCTACTCCGCTTATGAAGACAATCAAGATTAAACAAGCGAATCCACAAAGACCTGTGGTTACTGAAGTAAACAGATCCATCAGCGGTGCTTACTACGGACCGGGTGGTTTAATGCCGGGTCATTACAGCTTCTATTGGGAACCGCTTGGCGACGCCAGTCTGACTACTTTCTTCTCTTGGAGCGGAAAAGCATTTGACGGAGGAGACGTAGAACTTCGCTTCCATATTCTGAGCAAACGGACTCAATTAAGTACAAGACCGTGGAACGGTGACGTATACAATGAGAACAGCGGCCGTGATGTAGATACCAGCAAGCCAAACGTATTATCATTCGAGATACGCGAAGCTATAGATGCCAATGATCCAACTCAATCATGGATTTACTCGGAATGGATTCTCAACGGTACAGTCATAGGAAAAGCAACCAGCGACGGTGTGATAGACGCTAACGGTACAAGTGATACTTACAAAGTACCATTCTCGGATACCAAAGATGGTGGTAATTTCTCGATGACAATTTCTGGCGGCAGTGCCACACTGACTAAATGGGAATACATCGCTCCACTAGTATGGGGAGACTAATTCTCTAAGGATAGTGATTGCCTGAACTCCCCCAATCAGGCAATCGCTTCTAACAAACCCAAAAATCAATAAAAAGAAAAGAGTATGATGAAAAGAAAAATATTACTTATACTGAACATGGCAATCATCGGATTTTCCACTGCTGCCTGTTCGGATGATGAGACCAATTACATCACTCCGGAAAAGAAATATCCGCTCACTGATTTTGCCGTAGCAGTAAATAATGTGTCAGCGAATACGACTTCCTATTATCATGGGAAGATAGACCAGACAACCCACAGAGTGGAAATCGGTACGATCGAGGATGCCAATACCATCACCGGCGTAGACTATACGCTAATGAGCGATGGAGCCACCATCTCACCGGACCCGGCAACATTTGTACACAACTGGAAAAAAGAGCAGACAGTGACCGTCACCACCGAAGACAATCAAACAACGACCTATACTATCGTACTGACCAAGTTTGACGACACCATGAAGGACGTTCTCTTCATGGACGAGTTCGATGTGGACGGCAATCCGGACCCGACCAAATGGGTACTCTGCCAGAAAGCAGGCTCCGACTGGAACGACGAAATGTCCGAAAGTTATGACCAGGCTTACGTAAAAGACGGCAGACTTATACTGAAAGCCGAAAAAATAGGTGATGAATACAAAGCCGGCGGTATCGAAACGCAAGGTAAGTTTGACTTCACCTTCGGACGGGTGGAAGTAAAAGCCAAAATCACCAGTTACCCCAATGGCGCATTCCCCGCTATCTGGATGATGCCGAAGAAATATATCTATGACGGATGGCCGAATTGCGGAGAAATCGATATCATGGAACATGTGAAACAGGAATCCGCGATCCATCATACGATACATACTCACTACACGTATGATTTGAACATCAAAGATCCGTCCAACACCGCACAAGTAACTTGCAATTATCAGGATTGGAACATCTACGCTTTAGAATGGAGCGAAGACAAACTGACTTTCTTCGTCAATGGACAGGAGACTTTCTCTTACTCAAACCTGAAACTGGAGAATGAAGCAGAAATGAAGCAATGGCCGTTCACAAAAGATTCTTCATTCTATCTCATCCTGAACATGGGATTAGGAGGAGACAGACCGGGCTCATGGGCAGGTCCTATCGATGATGCCAACTTACCTGCCATCATGGAAATTGACTGGGTAAAAATAACCAAGTTAGATAAATAGGTTTTAAGGTAGGAGCCAAGGTTTTTAGGAACTTCTAAAGAAAAGAGGAGGTTTATATAGTCTCCTCTTTTCGCTTTATTGACACCAATTCCATTGTTAGGAAGTATTTGATATAATATGATGAAAATTAAGCCTAAAAACAAAGATGGCAGTAACCAGAAAAAATATAGTATCCTTACTTATCGGATTCCTTTTATTAGGCTTGCTATTCCATCCGATCAAAGAAATACCTGATGTTCCTCATCAATCATTCTTGTTTACCTGTACATTCCTGGCGACAGTAATAGGTATTGCAGCTTTCTATCCCACTAAACAATTCATTCACCGACTAACTATTATAGACTTATTAGTTATTTTAATAGCGGTGGGGAACATATACTTTTATCCTCCTACCTCTAACCTTTTCGGGTTAGCCCGTTTTGCTCTGATCATACTATATTGGAGCATACGTCAGACAGGAGGATTAAATGGCACTCTCTTATATACTATCATTCTCATAACTATTTTAGTTCTGTCAATGATCGGTTATATGCAAATACTGCATATACTTCCCTCCCATCATCCTCATTTTGATATAACAGGTCCTTATGGAAACCCTACGATTTATGCCGGAATATTATGCTTGTTACTGAGTGCTCCGATAATGGTATTATCGCATTTCAAGTCAGATGCAATCCATAGATATACTTATTTAGTGAGTTTTCTTACGTGTATTATAGCTCTGCCCATATTGTGGCTTACTCACTGTCGTTCCGCCTGGATAGCAGTATTAGCTATCATCAGCTATTCCATTTATAGTCGCTTTTCAATCTCTTTTCGATGGGGTATATCAACCTTGATTACAATTGCGCTACTTTCGTGCTTGCTATATCAGTTCAAACCGGCCTCAGCTGATGGAAGAATACTGATCTGGAAAGTTACCGCACAAATGATAAAAGAGAAGCCTTTTACCGGCTTTGGTCCTCATGGCTTTACTGCCAACTATATGCATTATCAAGGTGAATATCTGAAAAAAGAAGGAAACATATATGAAAAACAGTTGGCAGATAATAATCATTATGTCTACAACGAACCTTTGCGCTGGACAGTAGAATATGGAGTGGCAGGATTGCTACTTTATATTGGAATATTATATTGCATTTTCTCATATAAGAAAAGAGAGATACAATCTTTATCTGCCCAAGCGATATACATAGCCGGACTTATCTGGGGATTATTTTCTTATCCCGACCAGACTTTCCCGATTCTGGCTGTTATGACTATAGCACTGGCAGAAATGTCCAACAGACAAAGAGAATGTGTAATTAAACAACTTCCTCACAAATACATATTTCTGAAAGCAGTCATTTTCCTTGCCATAGCAGGACAGGGATCTCTACTAATAAAAATGTTTCAATGCCACCGGGAATTATATCAAATTTCCCATCGTACTTCCAACCAATCACCGGAAGAAATTATGACGAACCTTTCACTGCTGGAAACAGCAATGAAAAATGAAACAATATTTTGGCCATACTATTGTCACACTCTTTACAAATTACAGAGAGACAGCATCTTACTGGATAAGATCACTTATTGGGAACAATTATATCCAAGCACACATACCTATATTCTTAAAGGCGACGCTCTACAACGTACAGACAAAATAAAAGAGGCTGAAACAGCTTATTGGGCAGCTCACTTTATGGTACCCTCCCGACAGAAAGCACGATACAAGTTAGCTCTCATGTACTATCAGCAAAAGCGTATCTCTGAAGCAAACCGACTTGCCAATGAAGTGCTTACTGAAAAAGTAAAAGTATACGGTTTTGAAACCTATGAGATGCATAGAGAATTACGAAGGATTTTCGAAGATCAACTAAAATAATTATTCACTAGAATCTAAGAACATGAAAACAAAAAGAATCAAACGACCAGTTTGTTACCTTGTCGGACTTCTTGCCTTTGGTCTGATTCTGTATTCCTGCTTACAGGACGAAACAGATCTGGACTCACAGGAAACGACAGGAAACATTATTAAAGGTAAAAACCGTGAGCTGAGCATAGATATGGCACGGAGTTGGTACGAAGCTCATCAGACACCTGTAGTTACTACCCGCTCTGTTGCTACTCATTTCGAGTTAATGACTAAGCTGCATTGGAAGAAGGGCTACGAAAATCGAAAAGGAAAGTTTGAAGTAGTGGAAGTTCCTCTACTGACAAGAGGAGGCGCAGTCTTGATGGATAGTGAAACCATGGAAAAATGTAAGGACACAGAGCGCGGAAAGATACGAAACATATCCCGAATGGTGATCATCAAGAATCTGGAAACAGGGGAAATCATCAATTTTGTGATGCATATCGTAGGCACCTATGACTATCTTATGAAAGCAAAACATTTTGAAGACAATAGTTACTTGTACCGGGCTCCCGATCTAAGCGGCAGTGTTTACTTCTATGAACCGGAAGGTGGCTTAGTTAATGGTTGGCAATATGAAAATGGAAAAATCGTAGCAACGATTAGCCAGGGGACAGAAGAAGGGCTAAAAATGCAAGCTACTGCGGATACACGTAGCGAAAGTTCAGAATGTCATTATGAAAGTGTCTTTGTTGAATATGATGAATGTACACCATTTATTTATGAAGATCCTGAATACGGAATCGGCTTCGGTATCGAGTGCCGTACTCGAACAAAATATGAAACCAAATTAGTATGCAACAACATATACCATGATGAAAATGGTAATGCCCATACATGGTTTCCTCCAGAAGTAGATAGTGGTGGTGGCGTTGGAGGAGGGTATCAACCAGTGGCTCCTAAAGCAAAAGCGATATTTCGTAATTCCAATATGACAGATAATAGCTGGAAAACAATTGAGAATCTACTTAATAAAATGACTAAGACCAAGATTGGTGAAGCTTTATATCACAAATTACAAGAAGCACTCAAGGGAAAAACTTTGATTATTCAATTTGTAAGTGACAATATGAATAGTAATTTCGATCCTGGTTTAGGAGGTATTAAAATGAGAATGAATATAACTAGCAGTACTCTTTTGCATGAGATGGTTCATGCTCTCCAATCATATACAGAGCAAGAAACATGGAATGCAACGCAGTTGAATCGAGAATTCGAAGCACATCTCATTCAGCAAATATATATAAATAGTTTGGAGGCAAGCGAAAGGACTTGGTGGTACGAAAAAAGCAAGAATGACTCTAGATGGAATGCAACACGTCTTTTGG
>ERZ773177.1099-NODE-1099-length-12772-cov-4.92011_pt1 | contig 12772 bp, 10 predicted proteins | sample MGYA00580534_ERZ773177 | MGnify/ENA primary metagenome ERZ773177 (study PRJEB29015, sample SAMEA2737872) | human gut metagenome | biome: human gut; feature: human-associated habitat; material: faeces | place: China | collected 2012 ...
GTATAGTCTATTTATTTCCAGAGGGTCATTGTAGTTTTTTTGATAAGTATCAGTTAAGTACATTTGGCAGTCTTACTCAATTGATTTCTGGTATCATGTCTGCAGTTTTCATAGGTGTGGCATGCCTTTATACTAAATATGTGTTTTGTTTCAAGCAAAATAAAGGGATAGTTTTATTTTTAATCTGTTCTCTTTTTTTGCTACTGATAAGTTTCTCTACACCGAATTTTATACATCAGCGTTATCGAATTTCGATAGATTATTTTTACTATCTTATGATAATACTAGCATTTTCTCAAATAGGAAAAATAAAATGTTTGAAAATGGTAAAATGCTATATATTTAGTCTCAGCTGTTTGTTTTTTATATATTCAATGGTTAAATTGTTTTAAATATTTTTATGGTAAAAGTTACAATTATAGTTCCTGTATATAATACAGAAAAATATCTAGATAGATGTTTAAATAGTATTTCTTCACAATCATATGATAATTTAGAAGTTATTTTGGTAGATGATGGTAGTACGGATTCTTCTGGCAAAATTTGCGATGATTTTTGTAAGAAGGATATACGTTTTAGAGTTTATCATATTACTAATGGTGGACCCAGTAGAGCAAGGAATCTAGGATTGAGTATAATGACTGGCGATTATGTTTTGTTTGTGGATTCGGATGATTGGGTTGACGAACATTTTGTGAGCCATTATTTATGTCCAAATTTTCAAAAATATGATGCTGTCTTTAGTATGTGGGATATAGAAACTAAAAATGGAATAATCAATCCTTCAAATCTTGTATCACCTTATGAGGGTACAGATTTTGCAAAGGGCGTTATCGAACTTTCTGGTAAATTCGCTTTTGAACTTAATTGTAATAAGATGCTGAGAAGTGATATAATAAAAAAGCATTCAATTAGATTTCCAGAAGGAATTCATAGTAATGAGGATGATATCTTTACTTATGAATATGCAAAATATATTCGTAATTTTATTGTATTGAATGAGGCCCATTACCATGAAGTTTATGTAGATGATTTTGATAGACATTTATCAGCAAAGATATTGCCTGTTGATGTGATATATTCAACAAATATGCTTGCTGTTAAATCAGCATTGAAGATATCTTCTTCTAAGTTGTGGAAGCAATATCAAAATGAGAGATTGTTTTATCGTCTAGGAGCTGCTATTATGAAAAATATAGTTAAGCATACTGATTCTAAGTACATTATGCCCTATATAGATATTGCCGTTTCATTGAAAAGAGAATATGGGGCTAGTTTAGTTAATAAACATCGAAAAGGGTATGTTGTTTGGAAAATTACATATGATATGGTGTTTGCTTTTAAAAACTTTTATTATGTGAAAGTTTTATCTTTACTTGTTTCACTAGGAAAAAAGATTTGATTATGCGTGTAGGTATTAGTGGCTACGTTGGCAATAAGCTAACAGGTATCGGGCGAGTTTTGATTGAGGTGTTGAAGGAATTAGCACCCATGAATTCAAATGATGAATATATTCTTTTCAAGAACTTTGATTTTGAGGATTATGACGTGTTGAAAGTTTATCCTAATATCAAGCTTGTTGATATCAAGGTCTCAAAGAATAAATCTTTAAAGAATATCGTTTGGCATCAATGGGAATTCCAAAAGCTGCTAAAGAAGTATAAGTGTGATATCGCATATATACCAAATTTCTCTTTGCTTCTTTGGAAGAGAATTCCTACAATAGTTACCATTCATGATTTGATAGAGTTTAATGTGCCTAATAAGTTCAGCAAACTTAGAATGATGTACCGTAAGGTAATTGATCCGTTGATGGTAAGAAACAGTTCTTATATTACTTCTGTTTCTGAATGCTCAAAGCGAGACATTATTAAGTTTTGCAATGCTGAAGAAGCTAAGATTAGAGTGATTCCTAATGCAGCTGATCGATCACGATTTAGAAAGTATAATGATGATGAGGTTAAGTCTTGTATTTCTAAATATAATTTGGAATATAAACAATATTGTTTGTTTGTGGGAACGATCGACTATCCAGGCAAAAACATCATGTCGGCATTGAAAGCGTTTTTCGATTTGAAGAAAAACGCTGGAATCACAGAGAAAATGCTCATTGTAGGCAAGAAGGGTTTCAATTCAGAAGTTATATATAACTATGTAAATGGATCTAAGTATAAGGATGATATAGTTTTTACGGGATATATCTCAGATGAAGATTTACCTTTAATTTATGCTGGTGCTAAGGTTATGCTATACCTCTCATTATATGAAGGTTTTGGTTTGCCTGTCTTGGAGGCTATGTCTTGTGGAATTCCTGTGATTTGCCCTAATACATCTTGTTTTCCTGAAGTTATTGGGGATATTCCTGTGGGAGTAAATCCTATGGATATAGAAGAAATAGAGAACAAGCTACAAAAAATTCTATTTGATAGTGGATTTCGTGATGAGATAGCTCGCCAATGTTATGACAGGGCAGCAGTCTTTTTGTGGCACAATTCGGCTAAAATGTATTATGAGGTATTCCATAGGTTTGATAAAAAATAAGTAGAACAAAAAACGTACAAAGTGTTGATAATATGGCTTTAAACATTAGTGTCCAATAAAAATTGGACACTAATGGTCTTAATAAAATTAATAAAAAAATAATGAGTAAAAAACTTACCCCCCCCAGCCCGTCCGAGAACGGCCGTTTTGGGGTGTATCATAGAGGGCAGAACCGCTATCACGACTCCACCTAAGCCCCTCTAAGGGCATATCTTTTTTCATCTTAAAATTTTAGTTTATGTTAAACAATTCGTCATAAGGGCTTTAAATGGCCGATATGAACACTAATAGAGCGTGTTTTTCGATGGTATTGATCCCTACAGGTCATTATCCAAGAGAAGCAATCAAAGCAGGTACACCTTTGAGAGATATGGCACGACGAAGGTTATAAGATAGGCAAAAGAGACCCATCTCAGCAGTTACTTTCAGTTTGCCTTTCAGTAAAAAGTAGTATTGCCCAAGTGCTCGCTTCATGGTTCCAAAAGGATGCTCGGAGAGGCATTTGCGATTGTCCATCTTGTTCTGATCTAGATGTAAAACGTAACGGACAACCTTCTTCACGATCTTCATTCTTGGAGGTTTTGGCTTGTCCTTATTCTCTTCTTTGAGTTGCTTGCGTTTTGCTTCGGTTGCCTTTATCAAGGTGTCTTTGTTGAAGTCTGCCTCCTTGAACTTCTGGATGGTACACTTGCACTTGCATTTTTTACATGCAAGCTTGTTGCAGTAGCGGATCATACCATTTCTTTTGATAGACTTTTGCCTCAGGATTTCTCCTTGCGGACAATAGACAAGATTGCGTTCGGCATCCCTCACGAAGTATCCTTCAAGAGCCTTGGCACGCATCTGCCCGGGAGTCATCTTCAGTACAGCAGACTCTGCTACATCAGAAGTGTACTCCTTGACCTCTACAATCTGTGCATCGGTTAAAAAATCCTTGTAGGCTTCCGGTATGACTGCAGCTTCAAGACATGCCTTCAAATCTTCTGGATTAGTACTTGACTTTTGTTCGTCAGTTATGGTAGCTTCGTTATAGTCAAACTGAACCTGCTCCGTGCAGCTGCCATCACGTTGGATGACATTTGGTACGATACCATTAGCCAATGCATCTGCATGATCCTCGGGACACTCGTACCCCTTGTCTGCAGTTGATTCAAGAACGTCAACACCATAATCGGCTTTCACCTCAGATGCTACGCTTGTAAGCTGACCATGGTCTGTTGGACTGTTGGTTACCAGGAAGCCTGCTATCATATGGCTCTCCGCATCAACTGCAGTTTGCACATTATAACCGACACAAAAGCCTTCGTTGGCTTTCATTAGTCGGGAATCAGGATCGGTTAAGGAAATCTGGCTTTCACCACTTTTCTCAAGTGTATCACGGTATCCCTCATAGCGTTCCTTGCGCTCCTTGCAAACATCAAGCTTACGTTGCAACTCATCTTTAGAGAGCCTGCGTCCTTCCTCATGATCGTATGCTTCAAGTTCTTCCATATAGATTGAAATATGTTCATCAAGACGCTTGATTCGGTCATCGAGTTTGCTTAGAGTAAGGTTGTTGTCTTTAGCATTTACAGCCTTAAACTTGCTTCCATCAATAGAGATGTACGACTTGGAAAAGAGCTTCAGTCCCATACAAAACTTGTTGAACTCTTTAAAAACTTTAGTAATAGCCTTCTTGTTGTCCTTGCGGAAATCGGAGATTGTACGAAAGTCAGGAGTCAGCTTGTTGAGCAGCCACATTACCTCTACGTTACACTTGCACTCACGAGCAAGTTTGCGAGAGGAACGTACCTGATAGAAGTAACCATAAATATAGAGTTTGAGGAGATCGCGAGGATCATATCCAGGAGTACCTGTCTCTGCAGGAGTACTGCGGACGAATCCCAGTTCATCCATTTTGAGATTATCGACAAAAGCATCAAACAAGCGAACAGGGGCGTCAGCCTCTACATACTCGTCAATGCAATCAGGGAAAAGAACCCTCTGTCGTCTATCTTGTCCTTTTTTATATGCCATATCTTTCTTGTTTTTTACTACAAAGATACATAAAATAATTGAGTATCAAGAAGATACGAGGTTAATTAACTATAAAGAGCAAAAGAAAAATGCCCAATTCAGTTGTTTGCTTCCCTAATTAAGTTTTCGGACGGCCTCCCCCCTAATCAGTTTATATGACATTTCAAACTTAGATTAGATATCACCATTATTAATGGTAATGTTGGTGATTTTATTTTCATATTATATGCAATTATTAATGCCACCTTACATTCTCCTTGATAACCTTTGCAGGAACACCGCCTACAACGGCATGAGCTGGCACATCTTTTGTAACAACAGCGCCTGCAGCGACAATGGCGCCCTCGCCAATATGAACACCCTTCAATATCTGTGCGCCCTGTCCTATCCATACATGGTTTTCAATAACAATAGGTTCTGAAATTCTGTATCCTTCTTGCTCTATCGTATGACCATCAAAAGAACGAATTACTACATCACGCCCGATAGCGCAATCCTTGCCGATTTCGATTCTATCGCCACAAGTAATCTGAACATTCTCATTGATGAACCCACCATGAAGGATTAAATGGCCTCCCTTGATAACTCTAATATAAGAACCAGCATACATTGCAAACGGATTTTTAACAGTCATAGTTGCACCTTCCTCCAATAACAATTGTGTGATCCTTTTACTTGTGGAGTGCCTAATATAAGAGTTTGATTGAGGTCTAATACGGAATCCTTCTGCAACTCTATAGTTACATGTGGAAAATTCGTAGCCACTAGTTTTTTCCCTCTTTTTACATGAGAAGAAAATATATTAAGAGAAAGGAAAGTTTTCCAGTTTCTAACAGATACGCCCAATGTACTGAATAGCTTTAACAACTTCTTCAACTTGCGGGCATAATTTCTTAACTTATTCTTTAATCGATTTTTGAATGTAGGCAAAGGGAAAAACTTTTCTGCTACCTTATCAAATGGCATTTTATCTAATGCATCAAAGAATGCATCTCGGTTAGGTCTTGCCGATGTAAGGGAAGTATTCAATGCAGGATTACCAGCTTCTGCATCCTTCATCGTAAACTGTCGCCAATTGATTTTATCTTTGATAGCATCAAACAGAGCTTTACCTTTATCTGAATTGACCATTACAAGTGAAGTTCCTCTATCCTGGTCCATAGAAGGATCAACATTCTCTATTCCCCAAAAATCTGCTAATGTAATGTCTGCCTTCTGTGGGAAACCTTTGAATGTACATTGGTAGCAGGAAGGCCGAGCAAAATTACCGCTCTGCAAATAACCTATGAAGAATAGATCATGCCAACGGTCTTTGCAATATTCCTGTCCATTTTCAAAGTTAACTCGCATAGAGAAGTTATGCCATCCCCACTTCTTGTTTTTAAACTTAATCTGTGTTGCCTTTGAACCATATTGCTTCTCCAACATATCCATATAAGATAGGAATACCTTAGGAGAATTAACACCACGACAAATGAAATCACAGGTGGTCAGATTGTCATACTCCTTGCGCAAGAACTTATACAATCCTTGAATCTGACATGGAGCACCACAAAAGAATACTTTTTCACCTGCCTTCAACAAACCTCGAACCTCCTTATAAACCCCTTCCATTGAACTCTGGAGATACTTGGAACTTCTTATCTCAGGGAGTAGTTGGCGGTCTGGTGAAATGATATGTTTTACGGTATGATCTTTGTTGTAGATTGCACCGCCAATATAAGCATTCTGCTCATACATAGCCAATGCCAACATCGAATGAATACCGCCTGATGTACTATCTGTACGAATAGCTTCATCTTTGGTATAAGCTGCATATACCAAAGGTTCATCATAGCGGATTACATTATCTGCCTTTGTCAATACCGGACAGGTTTTCTGACACAAGCCGCAATCAATACATAAGTCCTGATTTATCTCGGGATACCAAAAACCTTCCTTATCAGTCTGAAAGGTAATGGCTCCCTTTGGACACACATCACCACATGCATTACAGCCACAACACTTAGATTTTTCTATTATTTCCTTCATAAAATTTGGTTGTCTTTCAATTCCTCTATAATCATCTTGGTAAATTGCTTTCTGCCATGAAGATTGAAAAAGAATGAATTGATATATAATGAACTATCTGTAAATCGCTTATCCTTCAAATGATTTAATACAGGACATTTTTGAGTATTGGCCTCATCGACATAAGCCAAAATCTGATTATTGACAAAATCTTCTGAGAACCTATTGCCTAAATAATCTGTAACAGGCAGGATACATATAACTGGACGCAGCTTTCTATCTAGACAAAACTGAATCATCTCATGCAAGAGATGAATATTGCGATTGATATTGGTTTTATTGATATCTGAGAGAACCAAATTATTGATGTCTATATCAAACTCTCGATTCCAGCAATTTATCCAAAAATCAGCATCAGCTCTCAACTGCTTTTTATCCATAGGATTTGTATCAATAAGCAAACGATTAGAGGCCGCAGGAATATCCTTGATTAATCGCTTGATTTTCTTTGGATGAAACAGCAAAGGATAATCAATGTATGCAGTCTTTGTTTTTTGAGAATATCCTACAATATCATCTTCTGGTAAAATGCCATAATACTTTAGATGTTCACCAAATGGATGTCGATACAAAAACATTTTTAGAACGCATATTGGTATCAGTACAACGGCATTATTAGCTAAATGATGGCATTCTTTACGTAGTATAGCAAAGTCATATTCCAATGATTGAGGACCTACTGCCCAATTCATCGCCTTCACATTCAATCCATCATAATTGAAACCAAACTTAGGATGATTACTACCCAAATTTACTAGTTGTAATCCATTAGGAATACTATCATCATTACGAAACTTCTTTGTATCAGCAAAAATGTTTCGATAGTCATTTGTCCGTTTATAGAGAGCATTCAAAATGAATGCAAAAAGAGCGGCACAAAATATAAAAATCAATATAAAAAATATATTCATCATAAATATTATAATATAGTCCAACCTCCATCTACAGCAATAGTCTGTCCAACGATATTACTAGCTTGATCACTGGCTAAAAACATAGCCAAATTTGAAATTTCCTCGACTGCAGTAAAACGCCCCGTTCTATGTTGAGGGAAATAGAAATTATCTTTCTGATTTTGTTTTAATTGCATATTAATATCTGTCAATGCTACACCAGGAGCTATAGCATTTACTTGAATTCCAAACTGAGCAACTTCTTTTGCCAAGCCCTCTGTTAGACATTTGGCTCCCCATTTTGAAATACTATATGGTAAAAATGAAGGGCGATTACCTTCTATTGATGTAATATTGATAATCTTAGCTGGGAAGTTGTTTTTACGGAAATAATCAACTTCGGCCTTACATAAAAAATAAAGACCTTTGGTATTGATATCAACTATCTTATCATATTCGCTTTCATCTACAGTATGCCAGTCTGTATTATTCCATACACCAGCATTGTTAATAGCAATATCCAATCCACCCAATTCTCGTATGGCTTCATTTAGCTTATTTATAATGCAACTACAATCACCTTGATCCCATACAATTGTGTGAAGTTTGGAATTATTAATCTTTTCTATAGCTTCATCAAGTTTTTGGGTATTACGACCAGTAATCATAACTTCTGCACCTTGAGCAATAAAGTCTTTTGCCATCTGAAAGCCAAATCCACTGCTACCGCCAGTTATTAGAACCTTCTTTCCTTTAAATTGTTCGGATGGCAAAACTTGTTTTACGTTGGCATAGACCACCCCTCCCGATTTGATATATTTCAACATATTCTTGAAATACTGCACATACTTTCTAATCATAGTTTTATTTTTTTAAAATTGTACGAATTTTATTTATCACAAAAGTTCTCATATTCTTATCAAGGCCTAAGAAATAGATCAACAAAGATGATGACAGCACACTTACTATACCAACAGAAATAAATCTTAGCCAACCATCACTCATCATATAATAAGTTGTATATGGCAGAACAAACATCAATGCGCCAATTGGAAAAACCCTACAATATACAGACTTATAGAATGGTAAAAGCGATAATCCAATATATTTCTTTAAGCACAACAGACCAAACAGAGTTTCAATGAACCAAGGAATAACATTCACGATAAATACTGTTACTGGAGATGCTCCAAGTTTTAATAGAATATAACTAACGGGCAAAATCATCAAAAGAGCTCCACCTGATGTAATGTTTGCCAATTTCATCTTACCTACAGCATGAATCATCATGACTATAGGACGCGTCATGGTTTGTACTACAGACTGTATCAATATAATTCTCAAGAATATAGGAGCATAAGCAGGATATTCACCAAGCCATATGTGCAAAACAAAGTCTATCTCAATGAATAGGGGCACAAGAATGAAAAGTAAGAGGAATGCTGCAAGTTTAGAATTTACAGTAGATAACTTTATCATCTGGTCCGTTTCTCCAGCTGCATAATGCTTTACAATCTGAGGGTTAACAGCCATCTGGAAGTTATTGACGAACTGCATCACTATTCCATTTACCTGAAAAGCAATACCGCGAGCAGCGTTCACTACCGTACCAAAGAACATATTCAAAAGTATGTTGACTCCTTCTCCCTGAAACGTCACAGATGCGCAACCAAAAATATTCCATCCTGAGAAGTTCATCATCTCCTTGAAAATCTTCTTATCAAGATCTCTGCTAAATTTACACTCCTCATAATGTCTTCTACAATATATATTATAAATCAAAGCAGAAATACAGTTCACGACGAGAAAGAGAAAGCCATATAATATCAATTTATCGTAATCAACAACTTGAATAAGAAAAACTATCAAGAGTTTCATCACCACATCAAAGATACTCATGTACGCATAAATATCCATCTTTTCATGAGATATTATGCTAGACATGTATGGCACTTGTATTACATTGATAAGCATCGTTATACATGAAAACTGGAAGACCCAAAAAGCCGCATCCATTCTTCCTGGTTCAATATTCATTTTATTATATAAGAACCATAAGCCAATAGTTTCTACTAACAAGAACAATACTAAAGCCAGCAATCCATGAAGTGCCATGGCGGTATTAAAAACCCGATGTAGCTTTTCCTTATTGTTAGCTCCTAATTCAAAGGTCAGGAAGCGTTGTGTACCTGAAGCTAATGTTCCATTTATAAAAGTGAACATTGTTACAACGCCTCCAACAACATTATACAATCCGTAATCAGAGATACCAAGAGTCTGTAAAACAACCCTTGAAGTATACAGACTTACCAGCATAGTGATAAGCATACGGAAATACAAGAGCAATGTATTCTTTGCTATTCGTTTATTATTATCTGATGTTTGATTTGACATATAATCTCCCTGTTATTAATCTTCAGAGAATAAATTCGCAATAATATCACTAAATAGAAATTTGTTTTCCTCCTTAATATTATTGTCTTTTCTTATTTCCTCCTCGTTAAACTTGGAATAGAATGATTTTGCAGCTCTATCCTTATCATTAAGAAATCTCTGTATCAAGTCTGCCAAAGCGAGTTCCTTATTATGAATTTTATATGCCAAAGCAAACAAAGTGTCATAATCAAGTACTATTGGTAGGTAAATCATTCTTTGCCCAAAATTATATTGTTTTAAAAGTTCTGAAAATTTCTCAAACATAAGTTGTGAAACACCCATTGCCGAAAATGCTCGGTCCGTTGTTACCACTATTGGATATACATCAGTTACATTATCAACGTAGGAATCAATTTTTCTAAACGTGTTTTTATTAAAAATTCCATCAAGCGTATAAAGAATTTGTCCAAAACCTTTTCGCTTTTTTCCGTCATCTAGACAAAGTCTGTCAAGAATTTCAGTTTTTATAAAAGTAACGTCATCAGAATATTTAACTTTGTCGCTCATCACCAAGTCTTTATACTCAATAATGAAAAGTGAATTACCACATCTAAGATAAAAGTCTGGCTCAGCCATAACGTTTTTACTTTTTAGATATTCACCAGTAAACTTACTATCTGCTATACCATCAAAAATTTTTTCTATCAAGGTGTACAACAAATTTTTCTCTGAAAATTTTGTGCCTAAATTACCAGCTATATCAGGATAACTTTTAAATGGTTTTCCTTTTTCGTTACATCCATTAATACTTAGTATGTAGCTGGCAAAATCAAACTTTAAGTTTTGATAGAATTTATCAACGAAAAGATTGGTATTCAACAATAAGTACAGTCCATTTTTGGGAGAATAGAGTGGATGATTGCGTAGATACGTTATGTCGTGTTCATCCCATAATGCCTTACAATCTTCTGTTATTATTGAAAAATTATCAAAAAAAGCTTGATGTGCGCTTTCTTTGCCTTCCACTTTAATCCATGGATTATCTATGGAAGCATGATAAAAATTAAAGAGCCTTAATATATAATCTTGCCAAGATGCTACACCACAATCAGTACAAAATGAATTCAAAAATGAAGAATACAATTTATCTTTTGAGCAGAAATCAAAGAATTTGCAGGCTTTGTATAACTGTACCCTAAAATCTTTTGAAACTTTAAACTCAACAGTAGGCAAGTCTATTCTAAGCATCATTCCAATTGGATCATTTTTCAAAAGGCTGATACCTGCTGCCTGTTTATTCGTCCAATAAGAAGTTGCATACAATAATGCCTTGTATATCTTGGCTATATCTTCATTTGTAAGTTTATCTTCATTTTCATTATAAGCCTGTAGAGCCATCAGGTAAAAATTCAAGCACGTCTCCGAGCTTAACAAACTAACATTTGGATGAGTCGCAATAAATGATGCGGCACGTTTTTTGGCATCTTCATCAAAATAGCAACACATCTCATAGAATAATAATTGCTGTGTAGTCAGATCAGAATAGGCATATAGAACCTGGTTCTGTCTTTCTACAACAAAATTCAAAGCACTTACTGTTGGCACTTCCTTTAGGCAATCTACAGGGGAGAAAGACTCATAATCATCCCATAAGTCTTGATAAGTTACAGCAATTAATCCTTGTACCATAATTTTATAATGTTTCTATTCTATAATAATAAACGCAAATCAATAAACAGAACGACATTCATGTTGTTTTTACTTTCCAAACTCCTTAATCCTCTGTTCTTCCTTCAAAGAGCAAACAAGTAGTTGTCCGTGCTTCTCGGCTACGATATAGCCATCCAAGCCTTGAACAACCACCTTGCTTTCATCGGCTGCATGAACTACGCAGTTCTTGCATTCATACAAACGGATGTCCTTGCCTACCTTGGCATTGCCAGCCTCATCCTGTGGAAGCAAGGTTCGGAGACTGCCCCAGCTGCCTAAGTCGCTCCAGCCGAACTCGGCTGGCAAGGTATAGATTTCCTTCGACTTCTCCATTACGGCATAGTCAATGCTTATCTTCTCGCAGGTTGGGAAGAGTTTGCCGACTACCTCTTTCTCCTGTTCAGTATAGAAAGAAGGTGCCATCTCGTCCATGATGCTGGCAAGCTGAGGCTGGAAGGTGCGGATTGCCTTGCTGATGGTATCAATGTTCCATACGAAGATTCCGGCATTCCAATAGTAATTGCCAGCGGCAAGGTATTGCTCGGCTGTCTCCAGGTTTGGCTTTTCCTTGAAAGCCTCTACCTTGTAGATTTCATCTACGGATGTTGGCTCTGCTGAGGCTATATAGCCATAGCCTGTTTCTGGGCGGCTCGGCTTAATACCGATTGTAACGATGGCGTTCTTATCGGAAGTATAGCTCAATGCCTTGCTGAGTACTCGCTGATACTCTGAGGTATTAATGACGAGGGCATCGGATGGTGTCACCACGATGTTGGCATCAGGATGCTGCTTCTGAATCTTCCAACAGGCATAAGCAATACATGGAGCGGTATTGCGAGCCTCCGGCTCTGCTAATATATTATCTACTGGCATATCAGGGATTTGCTCCTTGACAATGCGAATGTATTTCTCGTTTGTCACTACCCACATGTTTTCGACAGGACAGATTGGCTTCAATCTATCTACTGTCAATTGAATGAGGGAACGACCGACACCCATCACATCTATGAATTGCTTTGGGTAATCGGGGGTTGACATTGGCCAGAAGCGGCTACCTACGCCACCAGCCATGATTATGATATGTATGTCGTGCATAAATCTTGTTCTTTAAATAATAAAGATTTCTAAAATCATCCCGTCCTTCTTTACCATTAAAGAAGGCTCCA
>ERZ773177.1103-NODE-1103-length-12736-cov-3.18153_pt1 | contig 12736 bp, 8 predicted proteins | sample MGYA00580534_ERZ773177 | MGnify/ENA primary metagenome ERZ773177 (study PRJEB29015, sample SAMEA2737872) | human gut metagenome | biome: human gut; feature: human-associated habitat; material: faeces | place: China | collected 2012 ...
CGTACACGGAGGAGCTTTGCAGGAACTGGCATTTACGCAGGAGAACGGGGTAGTCTCCTTCACACTGCCTGCCTTGAAATACTGGACAATGATTGTAGCTGAATAAGGCAGTTGCAACGGAATAACTAAAAATGATAGGTATGAAGATTAGATATAAGTTTGGGGTGTGGATGTTGTGTCTGATGTTTCCGGCGTTGGTCTGGGCAGAAAACGCAAAAAGTATATGTACCTCTTTTACGCAGCAGGGACGTCAGGTGACTTTTCACCTGGCGGACAGTGCCGCGCTGCAACTGCAACTTTGCAGTCCTTCCGTGGTAAGAATCTGGTTCTCGCCGGACGGGAAGCTGCAACGGAGAAACGCTTCCTTTGCCGTGATCAATGAAGAACTGGAAGATGTGGGAACGGTTCATGTGGACGAACAGGCCGCCTGCTATGAGATATTTACCTCGAAGCTGCGCATACGGGTGAACAAGTCGCCGATGAGCATCCAGATATTCGACAAATATCAGAAACTCCTCTTCAGTGACTATGCCGATAAAGGACACGTAAGCGAAGGCACGAAGAAGGTGGAATATAAAACGCTTCGCCGTGACGAGCATTTCTTCGGGCTTGGGGAGAAGACCGGCAAGATGGACCGCAGAGGAGAATCTTACAAGATGTGGAACAGCGATAAACCTTGTTACAGTGTGGTGGAAGACCCTCTTTACAAGAGCATCCCTTTCTTTATGAGCAGTTACCGGTATGGTATTTTCCTTGATAATACGTATAAGACAGAATTTAAGTTCGGAACGGAAAGCCGTGATTATTACAGCTTCGAGGCGCCGGACGGGGAGATGATTTACTACTTCATCTTCGGCAAGGACTATAAGGAAATCCTGAGTCAGTATGTAGGACTGACGGGCAAACCTATCATGCCTCCGAAATGGGCATTGGGCTTTGCGCAATGTCGTGGCCTGCTGACAAGCGAGAAACTGAGCCGCGAAATAGCCGAAGGCTACCGGACACGCGGCATCCCCTGTGATATTATCTATCAGGACATCGGCTGGACGGAACATCTACAGGACTTCGAATGGCGGAAGGGCAACTACGGGCATCCGAAAAAGATGCTTGCCGACCTGAAAGAAATGGGATTCAAGGTAGTCGTATCGCAAGACCCGGTCATCTCGCAAGCCAACAAGAAGCAATGGGAGGAAGCGGACCGTCTGGGATATTTTGTCAAGGACAGCACGAACGGGAAGAGTTATGACATGCCGTGGCCTTGGGGCGGAAATTGTGGGGTAGTGGATTTTACCTTACCTGCCGTAGCCGACTGGTGGGGAACCTATCAGCAGAAACCCATTGACGATGGCATCTCCGGCTTCTGGACGGATATGGGAGAACCCGCATGGAGCAACGAAGAGCAGACCGAACGCCTTGTGATGAAACATCATCTGGGGATGCACGACGAAATCCATAATGTCTACGGACTGACTTGGGATAAAGTGGTCAAAGAGCAGTTCGAGAAACGGAATCCGAACCGTCGCGTCTTTCAGATGACCCGTGCCGCTTATGCGGGATTGCAGCGTTATACGTTCGGTTGGACGGGAGATTGCGGAAATGGAGACGATGTATTGCAGGGCTGGGGGCAACTGGCCAATCAGATTCCGGTGATTCTTTCCGCAGGGTTGGGAGTAATTCCGTTTACTACCTGTGACATTACGGGGTATTGCGGAGACATCGAAGACTATCCATCTATGGCGGAACTTTATACCCGATGGATACAGTTCGGTGCATTCAATCCTTTGAGCCGTATTCATCATGAGGGGGATAATCCGGTAGAACCGTGGCTCTTCGGTCCGGAAGCGGAAAAGAACGCGAAGGAGGCCATCGAACTGAAATATCGTTTATTGCCTTATATCTATACGTATGCCCGCGAAGCTCATGATACGGGATTGCCCATCATGCGTCCGCTCTTTTTGGAATATCCGGCGGATATGGAAACGTTCTCTACAGACGGCCAGTTCTTGTTCGGACAAGAGCTGCTGGTAGCTCCGGTGGTGAAGAAGGGGGCACGTACGAAGAATGTCTATCTGCCCGAAGGCACTTGGATTGACTACAACAATAAACAAACAGTCTATACCGGAGAACAGTGGACTACCGTGGAAGCTCCCTTGTCGTGCATCCCGATGTTTGTAAAGCAGGGTTCCATCATCCCCACCATGCCGGTGATGAACTACACGCATGAGAAACCGGTCTATCCGCTGATCTTTGAAGTATTTCCGGCACCAAAAGGAGAGGAGGCTTCGTTCACTTTGTACGAAGATGAGGGAGAAGACCTCGGCTATCAACGGGATGAGTTTGCCAAAACTCCCGTTCGCTTCCGGACGGAGAAGGGTGGTTATCTTCTTTCGGTTGGTGCCCGTGAAGGAAAAGGGTATGCAGTGCCCGCTCCCCGAAACTTTATTTTCCGTATGTATCTGAAGACGGCTCCCAAAGGAATTACCGTGCAAGGCAAGAAAGTAAAGAAGGTGAAGCCGGAACGTCTGGAAGAGAATCCGGACGATGACACTGAAAGTATGGTATGGAGCTGGGATAAGGCGACCGGTATTTGCAGCCTTCGTATGCCGGACCGAGGGGAAGAAAGTCAGATTTCCCTGCGTTTATGACTTGAACTCAACGCCTACATAAAGATATAAATTTGAAAAATTGCTGTCATCTGTCACTAAACCTGTGACAATAGTCTGATAATTAAATCATAAGACCGTGACAGCAACCTGTGACAGCAGCGTGACGGAAAGATTTGCCTTCACGCTGTCATTCATTTCAGCTATTAATAAGCCGAGTTTGTTTTAAGGTATGAAACTACAGTTCCCATTGCTTGAAACTTTGGTTCCCATTACTTGAAACTGTAGTTTCAAAGGTTTGAAACCAAAAGTTCCAAGCGTATGAAACTATAGTTTCTCACCGATGAAACTCTGGTTTCAAGCAGTGAAACTGTACTTCCCTAATAATGGTTGGCTTGTTTATGTCTAATAGCTGTACTGGCCGAAATCAATTGATGAACTCGTAATCCGTCAGTTGGTATCTTTTCTGCTTGTATTCTTTTGTCCTTTTAAGTTTTACCTTTCCTTTTGCAGCTTCCAGCGTTACTTCGTTGAATTGTCCTTTTTGGAAATCGTAACTTATACCGTCATCTTCGAGAAGGAGGAACGTTGCCGAAGGAGCGCCGTATACTTTGCAATGCAAATTGAATACAGTTTGAGCATCCACATAGGGGACAGGTGCGGCCAATGGCAATAACGTTCCCTGGCGGACGTAGAGTGGCAACTGATCTAATTCCGTCGTAATCTCATATTCACGGTTGCCTTCATATTTCTCATTGGTATTGAAGTTGTACCATGTTCCTTCGGGGAAGTAGACCGTTCTCGTTTTCTTGTTCTGGTATAAAGGGGCAGCCATCAATCCGTCTCCCATCATATACTGGTCACTGATAGTGCGCAAACGTTCATCTTTGGGATAATCCATCAATAACGGACGGAAAGGAGGTACACCTTCTTTATAATATGTATAAAAAGCACTGTACAGATAAGGAATCAGCTGCATACGCAGATTAATCAGTGTGCGGGCATATTCTTCATACCTCTTTGCTTCCGGCAGGAACTCGCCACGTTCGTTCTTTCCACGGTCGAATTGCAGCCACGGAGCGTATTGCAGATACCATGCATTGACCATAGCCTGCGGAGAAAGAATCACCGTTTGCAGACGATGGAAGAAATCTTCGGCAGAATGTGCCTCACGCACTTCAGGACACCACAACAGTCCTCCGAATGCCGAGTTGCAAAGTGCCTGAATGTACTCTTTGGGATCGTATGTATCACTATAAAGTACGGCGTTGCGTGAAGACATGAACATACCGGACGACCGGTAATCCTGATAGGTGCGGGTATTTTTTTCACGATAGATACTGTCCATCGCATTCACATAAAGGGAACCGAATACCTGGTGCATCTTTTCTCCGTCGATGCCCGAAGGGAACTGTGCCATATCCGGGAAGCACCATGTGGCGGAAGCAAAAGATATGTTCGAGTTGTCACATTCGTCCAGTTTGAAGCCGGAGATGCCTTCTTCTATCAGTGTGCGGTGGTAATCGGTAAATATTTTGTGTGCTTCCGGCTGGATGAAGTCCGGTACCAGTCCGTTCCATACAAGGAAATCGCCTGAGTAGGGCTCCAGCGCCTTCCGGATGGGGGAAGAAGGATGAACATACGCGTGTTCCCACAGGTTTACTTTGTATCCTTTCTGCTGCAACTGGTCCAGCATTTCTTTGTGCCTTGGAAAACGGTCGTCGCTCCAGCGATAAGAACAGGAGTAAGTGGCCGTCTGCCATCCCGGTTCGAGTCCCAGTACGTCGCACGGAATCTGTTTCTCGCGGAAATAGTTGGCAAAACGCATGACGGAGTCTTGCGTCGCATCTCCTTTGACACGGTATTTGAATCCGAGTCCCCACATCGGAGGAAGACATCCGCCGCCGGAGAGGAGGTTGTATCTCTTGACTACATCCAGCACTTCCGGTCCGGTGATGATAAATACCTCAATGCCTTTGGCGCCGGGTACGTCGATATGGACTTTATTTCCGTTGCTTCTGTTCTTATACAAGTCTTCTGTGGTGGTAGCAATGTGTTTTCTTTCTTCCGCTTGCAGTTGACGACTATGCTCGGTTTTCTGATTGGAGCCGCATAGGAAAGTGGTATACCGTGCCGTGTTGACCAGAATACCGTACCCTTTGGTAGAGACGTAGAATGTCTGCGGAGCATGTGTATATCCGAGTCCGTTCAGCGGATTGTCGTTTACTATCGGGCGCTTGCGCAGGCCACGCTGACCGAAAGTTTCGAATTGAAGTCCGAAACCGTATATTTGTTCGTTGTCCTCCAGAGGGACTTCGATCAGACAGCCACGGTCGGTTATCTTTATTTGCACTTCGTCGGGGCTGAAGGGCGGCTTTGCAGCCGGGAGTTGTTTCATTGCTTCTACGGCAGGTTTCCCGCCGAATAAGGAATAAGGGGTAAAAGTGTCAATTTCTCCCGCTTGCAGCTTGATGATTCCCGGAGCAATTTCTTTTTGAGCGAATGCTTGTCCGGCAAACAGGAGACCTACTGTGGATAGAAAAAGGTTGAGTAATAGTTTTCTCATTATAGTTTATTTTATCATGGTTATATTAAAATAGACTTCTGAAATGCGATTTTCCACTAAAATGCAATAAAAGAATATTGCAAATATAGGAATAAAACAGATGCGGTATCAAGTATTAATACCTGAGAAGTCAGATAAAGTGACCTGTCATGGCATATATTAATGTTTGTGACGGGAGATATTAATATCTTCTTTTTTTGACCGTGATTCTAAAAATAAGGTTTTATATTTGTCCTTGTTTAAGAATGAAAAAGAATAAAACCATGAAAAAGAATTGTTTTCTCCTTCTCTTTTTGCTTTGTACCTGCCTCGTTCAGGCACAGGATACGTATCGTACCGACAAGGATGTACCTTACATTTCCGGCTCCGAAACAGATGCTTATCGTCTGGAACGTTGTAAACTGGATGTTTATTATCCCGAGAATAAAAAAGATTTTTCCACCATTGTATGGTTTCATGGCGGTGGTATGGAAGGAGGAAGTAAATTTGTTCCCAAGGAACTGACGGATCAAGGCTTTGCAGTAGTGGCGGTTAATTATCGTCTGAGCCCGAAAGCAAAGAACCCGGCTTATATAGAAGATGCCGCCGAAGCTGTGGCATGGACATTCAAGAATATCGAAAAGTATGGCGGTCGCAAGGATCGTATCTTTGTTTCCGGCCATTCGGCGGGAGGTTACCTTACGTTGATTCTGGCAATGGATAAGAAATACATGGCTGCATACGGAGCCGATGCGGATAGTGTAGCTGCCTATCTTCCGGTCAGCGGGCAGACAGTCACTCATTTTACCATCCGCAAAGAACGTGGCCTGCCCAACGGAATCCCCATCATTGACGAATTTGCTCCAGTAAACAAGGCCCGCAAGGATACCGCCCCTGTTGTACTGATTACGGGGGACAAGAATCTGGAAATGGCTGACCGATACGAAGAGAATGCACTGCTGGCATCGGTATTGAAGAATATCGGCAATCGGAAAGTCTCTTTATATGAACTGCAAGGATTTGACCACGGACAGGTACTCGGTCCTGCCTGCTATCTGATCGTTAATTATGTGAAGAGGTTCAAATGAAAAATACAGGTCATTTAAGGAAAATATCTGTGAAATGTAACGTTTCTCATAGTCTGTGAATCATTTATTATATCAGAAATCGGTCGTATTGGCTACATTTACTCCGATTTTACAAACTAATAAATAAAATAGCTATGAAGACATTAAGCAGAACTGTACTTACTCTTTTTGTTTTGTCCTTCTCCTGTTTGGCAGCGATAGCCGGAGAAGTATCTTTTAAAATAACCAGGCAATATCTGAACTTCCCCATCTCCCATAAAGAGAATAGAGGAAGAATGACTTTTGAAGTAAACGGCAAGCAAGATTTATCCGTCGTTATCCGTCTGGCACCGGATGAAGCGGAATACTGGGTGTTTAAAGATGTGTCGGCTTTCAAAGGAAAGACGATCAAGATAACCTACGACGGCAATGAGAAGGGATTGAGTAAAATATACCAGTCCGACGAAATCGAAGGACAAGCTGAACTGTATAAGGAAAAGAACCGTCCGCAATTCCACTTCACTACCCGGAGAGGCTGGATCAATGACCCTAACGGATTGATCTATTATGAGGGCGAATACCACCTGTTCTACCAGCACAATCCTTTTGAAAGAGACTGGGAGAATATGCACTGGGGCCATGCGGTCAGCAAGGACTTGATACACTGGACAGAATTACCGGACGCTCTGTATCCCGACCATTTAGGAACGATGTTCTCCGGTTCGGCAGTCATCGACTATGATAATACCGCCGGATTCAATAAAGGCAAGACTCCAGCCATGGTTGCCGCCTTCACTGCCGCCAGCAGTGACAGACAAGTGCAGGGGATAGCCTATAGCCTTGACAAAGGACGTACCTTCACGAAGTACGACAAGAATCCGGTGATCAACTCCAAGGAGAAATGGAACTCTCAGGACACACGCGACCCGAAAGTGTTCTGGTATGCGCCCTCCAAACATTGGGTACTGGTACTGAACGAGCGCGACGGACACTCCATTTATACCTCTTCCAATCTCAAAGACTGGAAATACGAGAGCCATGTTACAGGCTTTTGGGAATGTCCCGAATTGTTTGAACTGCCGGTTGACGGTGACAAGAACCATACGAAGTGGGTGATGTACGGTGCCACCGGTACGTATATGCTAGGCTCTTTCGACGGCAAGGTATTTACTCCCGAAGCCGGAAAATACTGCTATACCACCGGAAGTATCTACGCAGCCCAGACCTTTACCAATATTCCGGCAAGTGACGGCAGACGTATCCAGATAGGCTGGGGAAGAATCTCCCACCCCGGTATGCCTTTCAACGGAATGATGATGCTCCCCACCGAACTGACTTTGCGTACCCCCAAAGACGGCATCCGCCTTGTCAACGTTCCCGTAAAGGAGGTCGAATCTTTGTGTAAGCCTCTTCGTTCCTGGAAATCTCTTTCTTCGGATGAGGCCAACCGCCATCTGAAAGAGTTTTATGATGCCGACTGTCTCCGCATTAAAACAACGATCAAACTCTCTCATGCCACGGATGCCGGATTCAACCTTTTCGGCCAGCGCATGATCGGCTACGAAATGAACTCCAATACCCTGAACGGCCGTTTCTACTCTCCCCAAGACCCGACCAGCATGGAGTTGAGTGCCGATATTTACATTGACCGCACCTCTATCGAAGTCTTTATCGACGGCGGACTGTATTCTTATTCCATGGAACGCCGCCCTGACACTAACAACAGAGAAGGATTCCATTTCTGGGGAAACCGTATCGAAGTGAAAGACCTGCAAGTCTTTTCCGTAGAATCCATTTGGTAGACGGAAATCAAAAGCTATCTTTGTTTTCAGTTATTTAAATAGGAAAGAGAATATGAAAACGCGTAGTGAAGTTTTTCAGTTTGAGAAAGAGTTGAAATGGGAGCACCCCGCTCCGGGAATCCGTCGTCAGATAATGGGATACGACGGACAGTTGATGATGGTCAAGGTAGAATTTGAGAAAGGAGCGGTCGGTACGTTGCATGAACATTACCACAGTCAGGCTACCTACGTGGCAAGTGGAAAGTTTGAACTGACCATCGGCGACCGGAAAGAGATACTGTCGACCGGCGATGGCTACTATGTAGCACCCGACGAACCGCATGGATGCGTCTGTCTGGAAGCGGGAGTATTGATAGACACATTCAGTCCCATGCGGGCTGATTTTCTGGAATAGTTCCTGATGAATGGTAGGTTACCGGATAATGATGGTATAAATTTACCACATATATGGTATTTCCTGTCAACAAAAACTGCACTATCTTTGTAATATCTTAAAACAAAGGAAATTAAAAACAGATATATATGGAAAAGATTGCAAGGAAATTGACGGATTTGATAGGTAACACTCCGTTGTTGGAACTAAGTAATTATAATAAGAGTAACGGCTTGAAGGCTCGTCTGATCGTGAAAATCGAATCATTCAATCCCGCGGGCAGTGTAAAAGACCGCGTGGCATTGGCAATGATTGAAGATGCCGAAGTGAAAGGAGTCTTGACTCCCGGCACAACAATCATCGAGCCTACCAGTGGAAATACGGGAGTAGGATTGGCATTCGTTGCTGCCGCCAAGGGGTACAAACTGATTTTGACAATGCCCGATACGATGAGCGTCGAACGTCGTAACCTTTTGAAAGCTGAACTCGTGCTCACTCCCGGTGCCGACGGAATGAAAGGGGCGATTGCCAAAGCGGAAGAGTTGAAAGCTGCCACTCCAGGCAGCGTTATCTTACAGCAATTTGAAAATCCTGCTAATCCCGCTATGCATCTACGCACTACCGGACTGGAAATATGGAGAGATACCGAGGGGAAAGTCGATATCTTCGTTGCCGGTGTAGGTACTGGCGGGACAATTAGCGGAGTAGGAGAAGCATTGAAGATGCGCGATCCCAGTGTGAAGGCGGTGGCGGTAGAACCTGCCGACTCTCCGGTACTGTCCGGCGGAAAGCCCGGACCTCACAAGATTCAGGGAATCGGCGCCGGTTTCGTACCGAAGACTTATAATGCTTCTGTCGTAGATGAAATTATTCAGGTGAAGAATGACGACGCTATCCGTACCAGTCGTGCGCTGGCGGAGAAAGAAGGGCTGTTGGTCGGCATATCTTCGGGAGCAGCCGTCTATGCGGCTACCGAACTGGCAAAACGTCCCGAAAACGAAGGAAAGATGATCGTAGCCTTATTGCCCGATACGGGAGAGCGTTATTTATCTACTATCCTGTACGCGTTCGAAGAGTATCCTTTGTAAAGGAACGTTTTTTTTGAAAGAAATATAGAGAATAATCCTGTGGTTACTTGGCAAAACCGTATATTTGCCAAGTAACCATTTTTATTTAATACTATGCAAAACAAGACGTTAGGGATTCTGATGATTATTCTCCTGCTGTTTTCTGCCTGTAAAGATGAAGAAACTCCTCTCTCTTCAACGAAGCAATTAATCAGCTATTCGATTCAGAAGAGTGACAATCAAGGTAAAATTAAGAATGACGTGAGAGGTTCCATTAAAGGGAATGTGATAACGCTATCGATGGATCAATATGATGACCTGAAGTCATTGATTGCTACATTCAAGTATGAAGGAACGTCTGTAAGCGTGAATGGAGTCGGGCAGGAATCCGGCATCACTTCGAATGATTTTTCCCGGCCGCTGATGATTCTCGTAGAAGCAGAAGACGGCAGCAGGGAACAATATACAGTCGAAGTTGTCTTGAAAGATGCGCAGGTCTTATCCGAATTTCGCTTTTTGAGAAAAGATAATGCTTTGCTGACTGCTGATGTCTCATGTACGATTGAAGATGAGACTATTGTATCTTCCTACACATTTCCACAATCGAAACTGATTCCTGTCTTTACGACTGATGCCGTGAAAGTAATGGTAGATGATGTAGAACAGGTCAGCGGTGTGACGGAAATTGATTTCGCCTCTCCGGTCACTTATCAGTTTGTGATGCGGAATGGAGAAGTAGTCCGATACATCCTGACGTTGGACTTTATCCTGATTCCTCAGTTTACGATCACGACAGAAGACCCTAGTGTTACGGAGATACCAAGTAAGGATTATTATCTGTCTGCGACTCTCACCGTGGATGGCAAAGGGATTTATGAGAACTATACAGGCAAGACAGAGGTGAAAGGACGAGGAAACTCTACATGGGGATATCCGAAGAAACCTTACCGGTTAAAGCTTGATAAGAAATCTGAGATTTGTGATTTGGGAAAAGCGAAGAATTATATATTGCTGGCTAATCATATCGATCCTACCTTGATGCTTAACTCGGTTGCCTTCAAAGTCGGGCAATTGCTGAATATTCCTTTCACCAATCATGCCATTCCGGTGGATGTGGTTCTGAATGGCAAATACAAAGGTTCCTATCTGCTGACGGAACAGATAGAAATCAAAGAACACCGTGTGGATTTGGATGAGAATAACAGTGTGATGTGGGAACTTGATTCCTATTTTGATGAAGATCCGAAATTCAAGTCCGAAGCATTCAATCTTCCGGTGATGGTGAAAGACCCTGATTTGACTACAGAGCAGTTTGAGTATTGGAAGAAAGATTTTAATGCATTTACCGTGCAGTTTGCAAAGGAGCCGTTAGAAGGAAATATGTATGTGGATATGATTGATATTGAATCAGTTGCAAAATATCTGATTACCTTTAATTTGGTACACAATATGGAGATTAACCATCCGAAAAGTATCTTTATTCATAAAGAGGGGAAGGGTAAGTATGTTATGGGACCGATCTGGGACTTTGACTGGGCGTATGATTATGAAGGTAAAGAGACACATTTCGGGAGTTATGAAACTCCGCTCTTTTCTGATGATATGAATGGAGTGGGAACCGCTTTTTTCCGACGCTTCCTACAAGACAGTCGGGTGAGAACTATTTATAAAAACTTTTGGCAAGACTTTAAGTCAAATAAATTAAATGAGTTGTTGCAGTATATAGATGATCAGGCCAAGCTTATTAAACCATCTGTAACGAGAAATAGTGAATTATGGGAAAACACCCGTTCCTTTGATGCGAAAGTGATAGAACTGAAGAATTGGTTGAAAAATAGGGCAGAGTATATAGATGGTGAAGTAAATCAATACTGATAGAGTTTCATATATTAGCATTTCACTTCTCAGTCATTGACACTTGACTTTCGTTGACACTTGACTTCTCAGATAGAGGCTGACTAAAAAGTCGGTTGTATCTTCATTCTCCTCCTTCTTCGAGAAGGAGGAGTACCCGTAGGGGGAGGTGGTAGGTGAATACATAACTCTGTCATTTACAATAAAATAGGAACATACATCATTTTTCCTACCACCTCGGTCTTCGACCACTCCTCCTTCCGGAAGGAGGAGAGTGTAGATACTCCCGACTTTTTAGTCACTCCCTGCCTGATAGACTGACTTATAACATCATGAAAATACATGATTTTGCAAGTGATTCCATGAGATTTGTACATCTCATGGCTTTTCGTCTGCCCGCAGACCGAAAACTTTTCCTGTCATCTGATCTACAGGTACTTTCCATACTTTGACATTCCGTACGGCAGGATCGGAATAGCTGAACTGATCCTTCGTGTAATGACGCATGATAATGTCCAGTGCATGACGTTTTTCCTCCATATCTTCTATGAATTCTACTTTCCCACGGCACATGGCACTCTCCGAGCGCATGCTGTAGCTGCAAGCTACCTGCTTGTGCTGATAGACAAGTTTGTGTCCGAGGCTGAACGTGATACACACGTTGTTATTACGTTGCAGCATTTCTATCTTTTCCCCTTCGGGACCGGAATGGAGGTAAAGAGTATCGTTCTCATAACCGAAGTTCATAGGAACTACGTATGGATTGCCTTCTAAGTCTGTTATGCCTACAAAGCAGGCATCAGCTTGAAGAATAATGGATTCGATTCGTTGCTTGTCTTCGATAACGATTGTTTTCATTCTAATGTCGGTTTTTACAGGTTTGTGCCAAGCCTCTGGCACAGTTGTGCCACCGCATTGGCACTACTATGCCAAGCCCTTGGCACAAGCGTGCCAATAGAGTGGCACAGAAGAGTATACTATTAATTCGTTTTTACAGTACTTGTTTCTATTTCTCAATCAGTGCAAAGTCTAATTGCTTCTTCTCCAGATTGGCGCGTGCCACGCGAATGGTGATGGCATCTCCCAAACTGTATATCTTGTTCTTACGGCGTCCGCGGAGGCAATAATTCTTTTCGTCGAATTCATAATAGTCATCGTCCAGATCACGGATAGGAACCATGCCTTCGCATTTGTTCTCGTTGAGTTCAACGTAAAGGCCCCATTCCGTAACACCGGAGATCACACCGTCATAAATCTGTCCGAGACGTTCGCTCATGAATTCTACCTGTTTGTATTTGATAGAAGCACGTTCGGCATTGGCTGCAATCTGTTCCATGTTCGAACTGTGGTCGCAGAGGTCTTCGTATTTGCTTTCGGATACGCTACGACCGCCGTCCATATACTTCGTAACCAAGCGGTGTACCA
>ERZ773177.1126-NODE-1126-length-12423-cov-3.37726_pt1 | contig 12423 bp, 8 predicted proteins | sample MGYA00580534_ERZ773177 | MGnify/ENA primary metagenome ERZ773177 (study PRJEB29015, sample SAMEA2737872) | human gut metagenome | biome: human gut; feature: human-associated habitat; material: faeces | place: China | collected 2012 ...
GTATAGTAAACGGGAATCGGTGTGTGCCGATGCATACCAGAAACAAAAAAGGAAGCTGTGAAGAACAGTTATAAAAGGTGATTGTATGAACATAAGAAAACTGGCAAGACCAGCGGCAGCGCTTTTGGCCGCCGCAGCCCTGATGGCGGGGATCCCTGAACTTCGGATGGAAGCGCAGGCGGCATTTCCGGAATACTTAAAATCCGTGACCTACTTCGGCGATGCCTGGCCGATCAACTACTGGGGAACTGAAGATGATAACATGGGGGCAAATTTTGCCCGCATCAAGGCGGACGGCTTCAACAGCATCATTCTCGTGATCCCGTGGAGAGAGTTTCAGCCTGGGGATATGGGAAATATGTACAATGAGGCTGCTTTCGCCAAGCTCGATCAGGTCATGAAGTGCGCGGATGATCACGGACTTATGGTGACGCTGCGGATCGGTTACTGCTGGGATTACAGCGGTGAAGCGTCCCTTCCGGAGCGATATGCCGGTGTGGTGCAGGACGGAAGCAATGACAGGAAGATGTGGATAGATTACTGTAAGACGATCTATGACCGGGTATCCGACTACGGGAACTTTCAGGGTGGATTTATTACCTGGGAGGACTTCTGGGACTATACGTCAAACATGGACCGGGATCTCACTAGAGCCCTCAGTATCCGTCTGGCATCCAGATGCGGATATCAGGATTACCTGAAGGCCCACTACTCCCTTGCGGAGGTCGGCGCGGTCTACGGAAAGACATTCCAGGATTATTCCGAGATCTGGATCCCGGAGAGAAAGCGCCCGGAGGCGAAGCTGTTTTTTGAGTTCTATGACAGCTTTTTAAATAAGCTCCTCTCCGAGAGTCAGGAAGTGTTCCCGGGACTATCCATGGAAATCCGGTCCGACGGCGACCCGATCTACCAGCTGGACGGAAGCCATACCTACTATTCCCACTCCGCCACGTATCCGTGTGCCGATGCAGAGTACTCCGCTCTTATGTACAGCGTGTCCCTCGGACAGCAGAACGTAGGAGACCATATTTCCGCGGAAACAGCGCTGGCATCCATGCAGAACAGCATGAACGGTCTGGTGGAAAAGAGCGGAAAGAAGTATTTTATGGAGCAGTTCCTCTATGCGGATTCCACAGAGGCATTCTCCTACAATACCCAGATCGAGGAGTCCCAGGTGGCGGACTTTGTGAAGAATACCGCTCCGATCTTAAAGGATACTACCTGCGGCTACGGTCTCTGGGTATACCGGAATTATGTAAATGATTGTGTATACAATGGCCAGTTCGCTCTGGGACTCACGGGGTGGGATACTACCGGAAATGTTGAGAAAACGGAACATGACGGGTCGAAGGCAGTCACCCTGTCAAAAGACAGTGTGCTCAGCCAGAATGTCCATGGGCGTCTTGGAAAAATGGACAAGATCTATGTAAAATTCTGGGCGGCACCGAAGAACGGTGCAGCGAAGGTCACCTTCCAGATCGGTGACGCTAAAAAGTCGGTCCAGGTGACGGAAGCGGGAAATTATGAGTGTTCCATCCCGTGGCAGGAAAACTACAATCTCTCGATCACGACAGACCGAAGCGTGACACTGGACAATATTAAAATGTATTCCCACGAGCAGTACGGCAGGATCTATGACACAGACGGCAACGAGCAGGATCTCGCGGCGGCGTTCCGGGAGTTAAATGCGGCACTGGATCAGACACAGACTTTGGAGCCTGTTCCGGCAGCCGATTCCAGTAAATAAAATTTCTGTAAAAAAAACATAAAGAAATTTGAAATTCCTACTTGCGGAATTGCTCAGACTACGATATAATCTCCGGGATAGTTTGACAGGGATCGAGAAAAACCTGTCAGTGTCCCGGAGATTTTTATGCGGGCAATGAGTCTAAGCCTGTGTCTGCATATCAGGAATGTTTTGGAGAGCCGCCCCAAAGCTTATGTTTCCGGGTGTGTTGCGCGGTTAAAAAAAGGAGGATTACATGGAGAAAAAGAAAAGTTCACTCGCTGTCAGAATGAGTATTTCCCTCGTCTGCGGTCTGGTAGCAGGTCTTCTGTTAATGTTCTTAAGAGAAAACCTCAACAGCACAGGCAAGGAAGCCGTATGGGCAACGATCAACAGCATCCTGTTCCAGGACATCACAGCGGCAGGCGCTGAAAAGGCACTCGGTATCTTCTATATTATCGGTCAGTTATTTATCCGTTCTTTACAGCTTGTCATCGTACCGATGGTATTCACATCCATCACACTTGCGATCGGACAGATTTCCGATACAAGAACTCTCGGCAGAATTTCCGTAAAAACGATCGCAGGTTTCCTGATCTGCTCTTTCTTCGCATTACTTATGGCGTGCGTAGTCGGAATCATGATCTACAATGCCGGTGTGTTCAATATTCAGGTGGAGGGTCTTGAAGGTTCTGCCGGATCTACCGGTTCCAACCCGTTAAATGTGATCCTTAACATTGTTCCGTCCAATATCACAGCGGTATTCAGTACAAACACTTCCGTTCTCGCGATCGTGTTCTTAGCGGTTTCCCTCGGTCTCTGCATGAAGGCAGTCGGCGACGAGAAGAGCGCAACATTAAAGAAGCTCATCACAGAAGTAAACGATATCGTTGTTGTATTCTTAAACTACGTTGTTACAAAGTTCGGTCCGTTCGCGATCTTCGTTCTCCTTGCAAGAACATTCGCGACATACGGAATCAACCACTTAAAACCGGCTCTGGCATACGTTGTCGTAACTGTTATCCTGCTTCTCTTATTCCTCTTCGTAGGATACCCGATCTTTGTAGCAGTTACAACAAAGCAGAATCCGGTGAAGTTTGCAAAGAAGATCTTCCGTGTAGCAGTATTCGGATTCTCCACTTCCTCCAGTGCGGCTGCTCTTCCGCTTAACGTGAAGACAACTACAGAGGAGCTCGGTGTTGATGAGAAGATCGCTTCCTTCGTACTTCCGCTCGGTATGACCATCAACATGAATGGTACCGCGATCATGCAGGTCGTTGCGACTCTGTTCATCGCAGGCTGCGCAGGATACGATGTAACCCTGTCCCAGCTCATCGTGATCGCTCTCTTAGCCCTGATCGCATCCGCCGGTACACCGGCAGCTCCGGGCGCAGGCGCGATCATCCTGTTCACAATCCTTTCCGGCCTTGGCTACATCAACGACGGTGCACTCTTAGCATACAGCCTGATCCTTGCGATCAACCGCCCGATCGAGATGTTAGTAACGGCGCTTAACGTTGTCGGTGACTCCGCAACCGCGATCTACGTTGCGAAATCCGAGGGAATGTTAAACGAGGATATCTACAATTCATAAGGAAAATACCGGCCTGGTTTACGGTCGGTGTGCAAAGCTCCGGAAGACCTGAGGGAAGAAGCCCAGGTCTTCCGGAGTTTTTTTATGTAACAGGAAATCCTGGGGAATTCCAAAGATGTGCACTCACGCGAAGATGTAGATTGTCGCAAGCGACCGCGCTTCACATTTTCTGAACAAATAAACAGAAAAATATGATATGATAAAAACATGTGAAAGAGGCAGACAAGAACATCCAGTCTGCGGGGACAGGGGGAGCTTTATGACAGGAACCATGTTTTTCAACATGCTTTTAAATATCGGACTGCTGGTGCTTCTGGCAACGCTGCTCACCAATATGGCATCGGTGCGGAAGCTGTTCCGGGGAGAGAATAGCACGATCGCCCAGAAGATGGCGTTGGCAGTGATCTTCGGTGCCATCAGCATCGTGTCGACCTACACAGGGACAAAGACCGGCGGGGCCATCGTCAATACCCGCGTCATCGGCGTTCTGACTGCGGGGATCATGGGAGGACCGTTTGTCGGAATGATGACGGCACTCATCGCCGGAGCCCACCGGTTCCTGTTTGATATCGGCGGCTTTACAGCAGCCTCCTGCGCGGTCTCAACGCTGGTGGAAGGCGTGCTGGGAAGTCTGGTCCATAAAAAATATAAGGCGGGGGAGATGGACAGCGTCGATCTGTTTTTCCTGACTGCAGAGGCGGAGATCCTGCAGATGGTGATCATTCTGATGATCTCGAAGCCTCTCAGCGCGGCCATGGAGCTTGTGGGAAAGATTGCCGTCCCGATGATCGTCATGAATTCTGTGGGAATGGTGCTCTTTTTCAAGACCTTTGATATGGTGTATATGCGCGAGGACAGCCTGTTTGCGGAGCGGATGCGCCTTTCCATGGGAATCGCGGACAAGAGTCTCGTCTATCTGAGAAAAGGTTTCGGAAAGCGGGAAAATATGGAGGCTGTGACTGATATCATTTTTGGTGAGATTCCATGTCAGGCGGTGATCATCACGGATGAAGAGGAAGTTCTGGCGGTGAGCTCCCTGATCGATGACAGCCGTTTCCGCCGGGAAAAGTTTCTGGAACATCTGACAGGACCGGCAAAAGGAATGAAAGCAGAATGTATCTGGGAGGAAGATCTCGAAGAGGAGATACGGCCGCTGTTTCACGCCCTCGTGACGGTGACAGTTCCGGTCATGGCCGGAGATGAGAAGATCGGAAGCCTGTCCATTGTCGTAAAAAAGAGACGCCGTGTGGAACGGAGCATCGGGGATTTTCTGGAGGAACTTGCGAAGATGTTTTCCACACAGTTAGGAGTCTACAATGTGGAATATCAGAAGAAATTGCGGAAAAAAGCGGAGTTTAAGGCGCTGCAGTCCCAGGTAAACCCACATTTTCTCTACAACGCGCTGAATACGATTTCCTGCATCTGTGATGAGGACGCGGGAAAGGCCAGTGACCTGATCTTAACGTTAGCGTCCTACTACCGCCAGACTCTGGAGAATGACCAGTACATGCTGGATATCGATACGGAGATCAATCATGTCCGGACGTATCTGGAGATCGAGGAGGCGAGATTTGAGGAAAAGCTTCGGGTGGAGATCAACGTGGAAGACGGTCTCTCCTGTCAGGTTCCGTCCTTTATCCTGCAGCCCATCGTGGAGAACGCTGTCCGGTATGGAAACAGCGCGGACGGGGTGCGCAGAGTGGAGATCTCGGCAAAACGGATGCAGAGCGGGACCGGGGAGGAGCTGGTGAGGATCGGGGTCAGGGACCATGGAAAAGGTTTTGAACCGGAAGAGGCAGAGAGGATCCTGACCGGAAACAAGACCGGCAGTGTGGGATTAAAAAATGTGAATGAACGTTTGAAGAGTACATACGGAAAGCGTTATGGGCTGGAGATCCGGAATACGGATGACGGGGCGGATGTTTCGTTCTGTATTCCGTATCAGGCAGAGAGCTGACAGGAAAATACTGTGACCGGACGTAACTATTCAGTACCTTCATAGTTACGTGCAAAAATCCATTCCAGATCAGCTTCGCTGATGGGATTTTTGCCTTCCAGCCTATGTTTTCTTACGGTCAGCGCAGCAAGTGCGCAGACCTACTGAACAGTTACGACCGGGCTATTTTATACATTGGGGAAACTATGAGAGACAGGGGGAGATGTTTTGAAGATCGCAGTGATCGATGATGAGAGACCGGCAAGAAAAATGCTGATCCGCAGGGTGAAGGAAGTGCGTCCGGACTGTGAGATCACGGAAGCAGAGAGCGGATCGGACGCCTTAAAGATGTTTAATGAGGCGGATTCGTTTGATCTGATCTTTGTGGATATGGACCTCGGGGACATGGAGGGGACGACGCTGGCGGCCACGGCAAAAAGACTGTTTCCCGGGGCGAAGATCGTCTTTGCCACCGCCTATTCCCAGTATGCCGCGAAAGCGTACGAGATGGAGATCGATGATTATATTTTAAAACCGTTCGATCCGGAGCGGGTGCACCATGTTGTGAAAAAATGCATTGGGGAAGGAAAACTTGATCCTGCGTGGCAAATGGAGGAGCAGGAGGGAAAAACGGAACCGGCAGCAGCAGAAAAACAGGGAGCAGAGCAGGAAAACACAGGTATGGAAGAGAGGCGCGAAGCAGCGGTATTCGGCAAGATCCCTGTGACGGCCAGCCGCGGAATCCTGTTTCTGGAGATCGCCCAGATCGTGTATGCGGAGACCGACGGACACGGATGTGTGGTCCACACCACATCGAGATCCTATGAGGTCAACCAGCTTTTGGGAGAACTTGAGAAAAAGCTGGCGGACTTCGGATTCTTCCGGATCCATAAGAGTTATCTCATAAATCTGTCATTTATTTCGGAACTTTTTGCAGGCAGCGGAAACGGACTTTCCGTACATATGAAGGGGTATGAGAGCCGGGAACTCCCGGTGGGAAGAGAAAAACTGAAAACATTAAAACAGCTGCTGAAGATCAGCTGACAGAAAGAGAAGCTGCGGCACTCCGTTCATGGCGAAAGGAGTGCCGTTTGTGCAGATAACCATGCTGTTCATGCAGGCCATCTTTAAATATTGTGCAAAATATACTATAATATATTTGCTTAAAGAAAAAGAACTAAGCATAATGTATATTCAAGGAGGGATTTGTATGATTAGTTTTCTCGTCTGTCTGGCACTTTTAATCGGAGGTTACTTTGTCTACGGCAACCTCGTAAATAACATTTTCAGTCCGGATGACAGAGAGACACCGGCAGTCAGAATCAACGATGGTGTCGACTACGTAGTCATGCCCCAATGGAAACTCTTTCTGATCCAGCTTCTGAATATCGCTGGTCTGGGCCCGATCTTCGGAGCCATGCAGGGTGCATTGTGGGGACCGATCGTATTTCTGTGGATCACCTTCGGTACGATCTTTGCCGGCGGTGTTCATGACTTCTTCTCCGGCATGATGTCCGAGAGAAATGATGGTGCTTCGATCTCAGAGGTATGCGGAATCTACCTCGGCGGCCTGATGCAGAACGTGATGCGTGTATTCAGTGTTGTACTTCTCGTCATGGTCGGTACTGTTTTCGCAGTTGGTCCGGCCGGTCTGATCGTAACCCTGTTCAGCAACGGCGGAGCACAGGGCCTTGTCGTAAACAAAGAGATGTGGCTCTGGATCATTCTGGCTTACTACTTTATCGCAACCTTTATTTCTATCGACAAGATCATCGGTAAGATCTATCCGATCTTTGGTATCTGCCTGATTATCATGGCACTCGGTGTTGCTTTTGGTATCTTCACAAAACCGGAATATGTGATCCCGGAGATCTGGAGCAATTTCAGAAACATGCATCCGAGCGGAACACCGGTATGGAGCTTCATGTTCATCACCGTTGCCTGCGGCGCGATCTCCGGTTTCCACGCAACACAGTCACCTCTTATGGCGCGCTGTATGAAATCTGAGAAACAGGGTCATTTCGTATTCTACGGCGCAATGGTATGCGAAGGTATTATCGCCCTGATCTGGGCAGCAGCAGGATGCTCTCTCTACGAAGTGACAGGTGGTTTAAACACAGGTCTCGCAGAGATCATGAAGAACGGTCAGTCCGCAGCCATCTATGATGTCTGCCAGAAGACCATGGGCGGTGTTGGCATTGCTCTTGCTATGTTAGGTGTTATCGCCTGCCCGATCACTTCCGGTGATACAGCATTCAGAAGCGCACGTTTAACACTTGCTGACTGGTTCAAGGTTGACCAGAAGAACTGGAAGAACCGTCTGCTTCTCTGCGTACCATTACTTGGAATCGGCGCTATCGTTGGACATATGGATTACAGCATCGTATGGAGATATTTCAGCTGGACCAACCAGACACTGGCTATGATCGTTCTCTGGACAGCAAGCATGTACCTCTACAAGGCAAAGAAGAACTACTGGCTCACAGCAGTTCCGGCAACCTTCATGAGCGCTGTTTCCATGACATATTTCTTCTGTGCAAAAGAGTGCTTAAACCTCGGTACTGCAGTTGCGTACCCGGTAGGTATCGTACTTGCGGTTGTATTCCTTGGAATCTTCATCCGTGCAACGAAGAAACAGACAGCATAATGTAAGATTATAATGACACGAAAGACAGGCTGCAAAGCTGGGAGTGTCTGACTGCAGATGATGCAGAAAGTATAAGCTGCCCCGGTGAAAGGCTGAGGGCAGCTTATACTGGTTATTCAGTATTTGGGAGGCGAGAGTTATGTTCTTAAAACCGGCAAAACTTGGAGAAAAAGAGATTCCGGAGAGTATTCTTTCAGAGGACAAAAAGCACTGTAAGAAGATCGGTCCCTGCGGAATCGGAAAAGAGGCACTGTACCTCAACAGCTTTTATCTGGAGCGGCGGTATTATGTCCCGGCAGCTTCCGTCTCCCGTGTTTTTAAGCGTGTGGCAATGAGCAAAGGCGGATTTACCGGAAAAGGCCTATTTGCCACCATGCCGTATCTGGTGGTTGTCTACGAGGATGGGAAGGAAAAACAGTGCAACTTTAAATATGAGGATCAGGTGGACGCTTTCGTGGCATCCGCGAAGGAACGGTTCCCGCAGATAAAGACCGTGAGTGAAGCGGCGGAAAAGCGCCTTGCGGAAGCTGAGAAAAAGCAGGCGGAGAAATGTCTCACTCCTCTTTCTGAGCAGGCGAAGGAGACGGTAAATGTTCTGGAACAGGCAAAGGCAGCTCTCACGAAACGGTTGTCCCTGTTCACAGAGCTCACCAACGCGGCAAAGAAAAAGAGAACGTATGAGAAGACAAAGCCGTTTTACAAATGGCTCGCTTTATTCATGGTAGTCATGGGGGTGGCGGCGCTTGCATATGGCGTATTCTCCTTTATGAATCACGATGCGTTTGCCGTATACTTTGTCCTCTTTGGAATGGCGGCGATCTTCCTGTTCTCCGGAGCGAATGTCATGCCGACGAGTACGAATAACCGGAAAGCCATTGAAAAACGTCTTACAGCGGCGGAAGAAGCCGTTACGGGCTATGTGGACAGTCTCCATCTCGGACTTCCGGTTCCGGCCTGTTATCTTCATCCGGTGACCGTAGAGCGGATGCAGCGTGCTGTCCGTGAGGGGCGCGCCGAGTCTGTGGAGGACGCGTTTGACGTTGTAAAAAATGATCTGAAAAAGACCAACGCGGATGTATCCGTCACCCAGGAGGAATTCGATGAGATCATGGCGATCAAGCCGGTCTTTCTGGTCAGAGATTACGTGTAGATGAAAAAATTGACTGCCGTATCAGTAGGCTTATGCTGGACGGCAGTCTTATTTTATGTAACAGGAAATTCCGAGGAATTCCAAAGATGTGCACTCACGCGAAGATGTAGACTGTCGCAAGCGACTGCGCGAGGCGCGAGAATGTGCCAAGGCACGTTTTTTTATAAAAAACAAGGATTCATGGTATTATATGAAAACCGGGATGCTGCGCAGATAGGCGGCATCTCGGTTTTCTTCATGCGATTTTGATAGATTTCTGCTATTTTCCTGCAGCCATCTGATAGATCTTAAGCATATCTTCCGCTTCCAGCTTCTTCGCGGATCCCTTCGGGCCGCCTGCAGCGATTCTCGCGTTTTTCGCCATGGTCTCAAGCTGTTCTTCTGTCGGATCGATGCCGAGTTCCTTTAAGTTTGTCGGCATACTGATGGCACGGTAGAAGTCTTCCATGGCCTCGATCCCCTTTAAACCCGTCTCCATATCATCTTTTCCAGGTTCAACACCCATGACATTCACTGCGAATTTCGCAAAACGCGGAGTGCAGCTGTCGATCACATATCTTGCCCAGCTGCCCCAGATCGCCGCCAGTCCCGCACCGTGGGCAACGTCGAACATTCCGCCGATCTCATGCTCTAAGAGGTGGGAGGCGAAGTCTCCGCCGTCGTTTCCGCAGCCGGTGAGGCCGTTGTGGGAGAGACTTCCGGACCACATCACCTCGGCTCTCGCGTCATAGTTGTCTGGATCGTCCACAAGGATCTTCGCGTTCGTGATCACGGTGCGCATAAGACCTTCCGCAATGGCATCGGTGATTTCCATATTTCCGCCGTTTGTGAAATAGCGCTCCATGGTATGCATCAGAATATCGGTGCAGCCGCAGGCTGTCTGGTATGGCGGGAGAGTCATTGTGATCTCCGGGTTCATGACAGCGAATACAGGGCGGGAGATATCATTGTTGTAGCCGCGTTTTTCCAGTGTTTCATCGTTTGTGATGACAGAGCTGTTGCTCATCTCACTTCCGGAAGCAGCGATGGTCAGAACAACGCCGATCGGAAGGCATGCGGATGCCTGACGGGCGTGTTCATAGAAATCCCAGACGTCACCGTCGTTCGCGAGACCGTAACCGATGGCTTTTGCGGAGTCGATGACACTTCCGCCGCCTACCGCCAGAAGAAAATCAACGCCCTCCTTTCTGCAGAGCTCGATTCCCTCGCGGACTAAGGAAAGACGTGGGTTTGGGACAACACCGCCAAGTTCCACATAGCTGACTCCGGACGCGTCCAAAGACTCTTTAATGCGTCCGAGAAGACCGGAGCGGATCACGCTGCCGCCTCCGTAGTGGAGCAGGACTTTTTTACAGTTTACATTTTTTACAAGCTTTCCGATCCGGTATTCGGTTTCTTTTCCGAATACGACACGGGTCGGGGTATAGAAATTAAAGTTGAACATGGAATTTCCTCCTTATGCTGTGAAAATAGCAGTGCTTAATATATCAAGTATACTGGAAAATCAAGCACATTGCAAGGATTTTGAGCAAAAGGATCCCCTGCATCGATTTTACATAAATTTTAGATAAGCCCGGATGACAAAAATTCCTGTTAAAAACACTTTACAAATTTAAAATACAGGAGTATATTGTAAACAACCGCTGATGAATATGACGGTCAGCGATAGGACAATTCAATAATAAGTCTTCAGGGCAGGGTGCAAGTCCCTACCGGCGGTAAAGCCCGCGAGCCGAGAGGCATGATCCGGTGAGATTCCGGGGCCGACAGTATAGTCTGGATGAAAGAAGAATTTCAGGTTTGTTTGTGATATGCGGAAGCGATCCGGTGCTCGAAAAAGAGGACGGGATTGAGGAATTCCGGATCACGGAAGATCGGATCAGTAGCTCTGGAATAGGAAACTGTTTCAGGGCTTTTTTAATGAAAAGGATCCGGGAAAAGCTGGGAATAACGGAAATTTATATTTCCGGATGAAACAACGGATCGAATATGGAAAACCCTGTAGGCATCTACTTTACAGGTTTTTTTAACAGAAAATTCCTATGGAACTTTCTGATTGCGCCTGTAAGGCAGGTTTGCGGAAAGAGGAGTGAAAAAGATGACGGACCGGGATTATATGCTGCGGGCCATTGAGCTTGCAAAGGGGGGACTTGGCTGGACGAGCCCGAATCCCCTCGTGGGAGCTGTGATCGTGAAAGACGGAAGGATCATAGGGGAAGGTTATCATGAGCGGTGCGGAAAACTTCACGCGGAGAGAAACGCCATTGCATCGCTCACGGAAAGTGCGGAGGGCGCGACACTCTATGTGACGTTAGAGCCGTGCTGCCATTACGGAAAGACACCGCCCTGCACGGAGGCGATCCTCGAGCAGAAGATCGCAAGAGTTGTGATCGGTTCAAGAGATCCGAATCCCCTGGTAGCAGGAAAAGGAGTGGCGATCTTAAGAGCAGCGGGAGTCCGGGTGGAAGAGGACTTTATGCGTGAGGAATGCGATGCGTTAAATCCGGTATTCTTTCATTATATCACAAAGAAAACGCCCTATGTGGTCATGAAATACGCCATGACGGCGGACGGAAAGATCGCTGCGCGGACCGGCGACTCCAAGTGGATCACAGGAGAAAGCGCAAGGAAAAAGGTGCAGGAGCTGCGCCACCAGTATATGGGGATCATGGCTGGGATCGGCACGGTCCTGGCAGACGATCCGATGTTAAACGTCCGGATCCCCGGGCTGAAGAGTCCGGTGCGGATCATCTGCGACAGTGGGCTCAGGATCCCAATGGATTCACAGATCGTGAAGACGGCAAAGGAGTACCGGACCATCGTAGCGTATGCGGGGGAGCATTCCGGGGAAGGCTGTAAAGAAGCGGAAGAGAAAGAGGAACAGCTTCACACGGCCGGCGTGGAGACCGTGTCGGTCCCGGACGCAGACGGGCGTGTGGATCTTAGAAAGCTCATGGAATATCTTGGAAAACAGGGCATCGACAGCGTGCTTTTAGAGGGCGGAGGTACCTTAAATGACGCGGCGCTGTCAGCCGGGATCGTAAACGAGATCTGCGCGTTTATCGCACCGAAGATCTTCGGCGGTGCCGGTGCGAAGACTCCGGTTTCCGGGATCGGTGTGGCGCATCCGGCGGAAGCCGTGATGCTGACACTGAGACAGGTGGAGACGATCGGGGATGATCTGATGCTCAGATATTCAGTAGATTGAAAATGGGAAAGGAAATGAGAGCATGTTTACAGGGATCGTAGAAGAACTCGGACAGGTGAAGGCACTTTCCCTGCGCGGAAATTCCGGTACGCTGACGGTAAAAGCGAAAAAAGTTCTGGAAGGAACAAAGATCGGCGACAGCATCGCAGTCAATGGTGTCTG
>ERZ773177.1149-NODE-1149-length-12119-cov-2.83057_pt1 | contig 12119 bp, 9 predicted proteins | sample MGYA00580534_ERZ773177 | MGnify/ENA primary metagenome ERZ773177 (study PRJEB29015, sample SAMEA2737872) | human gut metagenome | biome: human gut; feature: human-associated habitat; material: faeces | place: China | collected 2012 ...
TCCTTGAGGTTTGTGGGAAATAGATTGGCTAGAGGTACGCGCCGGTGAGTCTTCGGGCGCGAACGCAGGGGTTCGGGAGCGGTTCCTCTAAGCTTGCAGAAGAATGCTAAGGGCGGAGAACAGTCGGCACAACTCGCTGACGCTCAGACTAGTGCCGCCTGTCCTCCAACGCATTCTCCTGCGAGCCAAGAGGAAGCCAGGCTCCCTGCACAAAGCGTCCGTGCCCGAAGACTCACCGGCGCTGTGCGTTGGCGGTTTGGAAGATTGCGTATCAGCGCGGTGTGTTGACAGGAGCGAGGAGAAGTTATGTGCTTGAGTCTGAAGGTTTAAAATCGCGCTCTATTTCGAAAATTTCGAAAATTCGCTGGATTGCGTGTTGGTGGTTCAAGGGAGAGAGATTGAGGGCAGGTCGGAAAATGTAGAGAATGGCTGGAAATAGGACGGAAAAAGTGTGAGAAATGTCTGAAATGGGGTCAGAAAAAGGCACTGACGTGCCAAAGATGCGCACTCGCGCGAAGATGTAGACTGTCGCAAGCGACCGCGCGAGGCGCGAGAATGTGCCAAGGCACATTCTTTTATGGCATTTCAGGATTTTTTCCCAGTCGTACTGCCTCTAAATACTTCTGTGTCTCCGCGTCTGCATGCGCGAACAGATAATTTTTTGCATTGCCGGTGTGCTTTCCCTTTTCCTCAGAGATCAGCTTTCCGACACGTTCGATCTCCTCACGGAAATCCCTCGCGGACCAGAGGATACAGCCCTGACTTCGGATAATGAGCTGGATCACGCCGTCGGAGGTAGCGACTGTGGTGCGGTATCGTCTGCCGATGCGGATCGCGACTTTTTCGATGTACTGGTCGGCGGTCTCCGCCTCTTTTGTATACACGACGTTGATGTTGTGGTATTTCTGGACTTTCTCCACACCGCCGGGGACCTTGTAGGCGTCGAAGACGACGATGACGCAGATCTTGCGGAATCCCTGGTAGTTGCTTAGGATGTCCATGAGCTTGTAGCGGGCGGCGTCGATGCTGACTGCCGCCAGGTCGCTCAGCTCCTCCCAGGCAAAGATGATGTTGTAGCCGTCAACGAGAAGATACTCGTCCTCTGGCGCCTCTTTTTCCTTCACCGGCTTCACCGGGCTGGCGTTCTTTGCGCGGATCACGGTGCGGGAGTCGTAGTCGGAGGCAAGCTTCCGCTTCGGCTCGCCGTATGTACGGGTGAAGATGGCCTGGAGTTCCTTGTCGTCATAGAAGGAAAGGGAAGAACCTCCATTTCCGCGGCTGTCGGAGGAAGAACCGGCGGTGCCATTCGCAGAAGCTCCAGAGTCGATACCGTTACCAGAAGCGGCAGAGCCGCTCGAACCAGGTCCAGCTCCAGAGCCAGAATTTTTACTGCAAGGAAAACCAGAGCCAGCAGCGCTGCCGCCAGCTGCGCCACTCGGAACTTTCCCCGCGGCTACATCCGCCGCCATCGCCGCCAGCCGTTCATTCGCTTCCTTAAGCTCCCGTTCCTGCTGTTCCTTCGCAAGCTGCTTTGCCAGCGGACTCTCCACATGCATATACTGCTTCACCTCACTCCACGGCACCACGAAGCCTGCCCCGTGGGAGCAGAAGACGGATCCGGCAGGATCCTGAAGGTCGGAATCGAAATCGTAGCCGGAGGCCGAGATCACCTCCTCGGCGTTGTGGCACGGTTCGTAGCCGGAAAGACTCAAGGTCAGCCGCCCACGGCCTTTTGTGTAGGAGATCACATCGCGCTGATAATTTCTCATGGTGGAAACCGGAGCGGTTCCCGTAAGAAGAGCCATAGCACCATCCTGTTCCGGTGCAGAAAAATCACCTTGCATCCGGTCAAGATCCGCCATAGCACGCCCAAGGTTTTCCGATGGGACTTCCAGACGGAACGCATAGTACGGCTCTAAGAGCACACACCCCGCCTCGCAGAGTCCCTGACGGACAGCACGGTAGGTTGCCTGACGGAAATCGCCGCCCTCCGTGTGCTTCTGATGGGCACGTCCGGCGATCAGAGTGATCTTCATATCGGTGATCTCGGAACCGGTGAGGATTCCCCGGAAACGCTTTTCTTCCAGATGTGTCAGGATCAGCCTCTGCCAGTTCCGATCCAGCATATCCTCGTTGCAGTCTGCGTCAAAGACAAGTCCGCTTCCCGGTTCGCCTGGCTCCATCAAAAGATGGACTTCCGCGTAGTGGCGCAGCGGTTCGAAATGTCCGACGCCCTCAACGGTCTTAGCAATCGTTTCCTTATATACAATATTTCCTTCCCCAAAACCGATCTCCACACCGAAACGTTCCTGTACCTGACTTTTTAGGATCTCCATCTGCACATCGCCCATGACCTGGGCCTGAATCTCGCCCAGTGCCTCGTTCCAGACGATATGGAGCTGCGGATCTTCCTCCTCGAGCATGCGCATGTTTTTGAGCATGGTGTGGGAGTCTGTCCCAAATGGCAGCAGGATCCGGTAGGTGAGGACCGGCTCTAAAAGCGGAAGAGCACTCTCGGAGGCAGTTCCGAAGACCTGTCCAGGCCTCGTGTCGGAGATTCCGGTGACGGCCACCACCATGCCAGGTTCCGCTTCCTTCAATGCCTCAAACTTTGAGCCGGAGTAGAGCCGGATCTGGTTGATCTTCTCCTCAGAATCAGGGGACAGCGAATCGCGGATCTTCAAACTTCCGCCCGTGACCTTCAGATGCGTCATCCGGACGCCTGCCCCATCGCGGGAGATCTTGAACACCTTCGCGCCGAAGTCCTTCGTGTAGTCCGGACATGACGCAAACTCCCCGAGGGCGGTCAGAAATTCCCGGACGCCGGAAAGTTTTAACGCAGAGCCGAAAAAGCACGGGAAGAGTTTCCGGTCATGGATGACTTTCCGCACATCGTCTGTCTTTAAAGTACCGTCTGCGAGGTAAGCTTCCAGAAGCGCTTCATCGCAGGTGGCGATCTCCTCAGCTGCCTCTTCTGGATCTCTGCAGACCGCCGAAAACGGTTCAGCAGAGACTGAAAATGTCAACACATCCTCATTCCCGATCACCCCGCTGAAGTCCACGACTCCATGATCCAGCCGCTCCTTCAGCGATGCCAGCACCGCATCTCGATCCGTCCCTTTCTGATCCATCTTATTCACAAAGATAAACACCGGGATCCGGTATCGTCTTAAGAGTCTCCAGAGCGTCTCCGTATGTCCCTGCACCCCATCAGCCCCGCTGACGATGAGCACCGCGTAGTCCAGCACCTGCAGTGTCCGCTCCATCTCCGCCGAAAAGTCCACATGACCCGGCGTGTCGAGGAGCGTCACGGAAGCATCGCCTAACGGAAAGACCGCCTGTTTCGAAAAGATCGTGATGCCGCGGGCGCGCTCCAGTGCAAACGTATCGAGAAACGCGTCCCGGTTGTCTACGCGCCCCATTTTCTTTAATTTTCCTGTCTCATATAAAATTGCCTCGGACATGGTCGTCTTTCCAGCGTCGACATGCGCGAGGATACCGATAACAAATCGTTTCATATACAATAAGGTCTGCTTTCTGTAATATAGATATAATAAGTGACCTGCCGCCTGAAAGAAAATAAAAGGCGGCAGCGTAAACATAGTATATCAGAAAACAGAATCCCATGCAACGAGGCACCGGCACAGGATTCACCAGGATCAGCATGATTTGCGTAAATGGACAGGTCTGTCGGGCTGGTCACTGCCCCAAAATCATAGAAAACACCCGGAAAACTGCACAGAAATCCCGCAAACAGGCACTTTTCCCAGCAAACCCCTTGATTTTTCAGATGTTCTATGCTATGATTTTGATGATAACATAAGTAACCGGTCAAAAGAGTGGACGAAAAAGTCCACTCTTTCGTTTTGCATAACCGGAATATTCCGGCAGAAAGGCGGTGGAAACCCATGGCAAGAAGAGATGAATATGAATCCAGGGTCGAGAAATTTTTAATTCCGATCATGGAAGAGAATAATTTTGAACTGGTGGATGTGGAGTACGTGAAGGAAGCGGGTACCTGGTACCTGAGAGCCTATATCGACAAAGAGGGCGGCTTTACAGTGGATGACTGTGAGATGGTATCGAGACGCTTAAGCGACTGGCTCGATAAAGAAGACTTTATCGATGACAGCTATATCCTGGAAGTAAGCTCCCCGGGACTTGGCAGACCGTTAAAGAAAGAGAAGGACTTTAAGAGAAGTCTCGGCGAAGCAGTCGATATCAAGCTGTACCGCGCCATCGAGAGACAGAAAGATTTCTCCGGAATTCTCACGGCATATGACGCGGACACCGTAACGATCCGCTACGAGGACGGTTCCGAGAGCACATTTAATAGAAAAGACATTGCCTTAATCCGTCTGGCATTCGATTTTTAATAAGGAGGATAAAAAATGAACAAGGAACTGATGGAATCGATGAATATACTCGAAAAAGAGTACAACATCAGTAAGGACACATTGCTGGAGGCAATTGAGAATTCACTTCTCACAGCCTGCAAGAACCATTTCGGCAAAGCTGACAATGTGAAAGTCATCATTGATCCGGATGGCTGCGACTATTCTGTATATATGGAAAAAGAGGTCGTTGAGACTGTGGAGGACCCGATCACACAGATCAGCCTCGCCGACGCAAGAATGATCGCTCCGAGACATGTCCTTGGTGATATCGTCCAGATCCCCATTGATTCCCATGATTTCGGCAGAATCGCGACGCAGAACGCGAAGAACGTGATCTTACAGAAGATCCGCGAGGAGAGCCGTAAGTCCCAGTTGAGCGAGTGGCAGTGCAAGGAGAAAGAGGTCGTTACGGGTATTGTCCAGCGTTATATCGGCCGCAATGTCAGCGTAGATCTCGGAAAGATCGATGCGATCCTTCCGGAAGCTGAGCAGGTAAAGGGCGAAGTATTCCAGAGAACTGAGCGCATCAAGGTTTATATCCTGGAAGTTAAGGACAGCCCGAAGGGACCGAGAATCTCCGTATCCAGAACGCATCCGGACCTCGTAAGACGTCTGTTTGAGGCTGAGATCGCAGAGGTCCGCGACGGTACCGTTGAGATTCGCGCCATCGCCCGTGAGGCAGGTTCCAGAACAAAGATCGCTGTAAGCTCCACAGACCCGAACGTTGATCCGGTAGGTGCATGTGTAGGTTTAAACGGCGCGAGAGTCAACGCGATTGTCAACGAGCTCCGCGGTGAGAAGATCGATATCATCAATTGGGACGACAACCCGGCGTTCTTAATTGAAAACGCGTTGAGTCCGGCGAAGGTCATCTCCGTCGTTGCGGATGAGGACGAGAAAGAGGCACAGGTCATCGTTCCGGACTACCAGTTATCCTTAGCGATCGGTAAAGAAGGACAGAATGCAAGACTTGCCGCAAGACTTACCACCTACAAGATCGATATCAAGAGTGAGACACAGGCGAGAGAGCTTGGCCTCTTCGACGATATGGATTTCGGCGAGGAAGGCTTTGAGGGCGAGTACGAGAAAGATGTAGAGCCGGCAGAGGACGAAGCTCCGGCAGAGGAAACTTCCGAAGCACAGGCTGAGACAGAAGAATAGGAGAGAAGGGAACGACCACAGTGAGTACAGTAAAGAAGGTTCCGCAGAGACAGTGCATTGGCTGCGGTGAAATGAAAAACAAGCGGGAGCTGATCCGTGTCTTAAAAGGTACTGACGACGTGATTTCCATTGACGCGACCGGAAGAAAAAACGGACGCGGCGCATATATCTGCCCATCCATGGCATGCTTTGAAAAGGCAGTGAAGAGCCGGGGACTGGAACGCTCCTTTAAAATGGCAATTCCAAAAGAGGTTTACGAAAGTCTGAAAAAGGAGATGGAACAGATCGATGAACAGAAATAAGGTCCTGGGCCTGCTGGGCCTGGCGGAGAAAGCCGGCAAGGTAAGAAGTGGCGAGTTCTCCACAGAGAAGGCGGTAAAGTCCGGAAAAGCCGGACTGGTGGTCGTATCGGAAGAATCTTCGGACAACACAAAGAAAATGTTCCGGAACATGTGTACTTACTATAAGGTCCCGTACTTTGAGTTCGGAAGCAAGGAAGAGCTCGGACACATCCTGGGAAAGCAGATGAGAGCGTCCCTGGCCGTGATCGACGAGAATTTTTCCAATGCGTTGTTGAAGCATTTTACTGCAAAAGCGTAGTCCTGCGGACATGAGGAGCGCATGCCTGCATGCGGCGGGTCATGTACATTGGCGATGGTTTGCAGGGACTATTTTGGAGGTGGCGAGCGTGAGTGAGTTTGAAAAGGATTTAAGAAAGAAAAAAGAGGGAACAGATACATTGAATCAGAATCAGGAGAATTCCACAAAGCCGGCAGTTCCGGCTGAAGGAGAAAATAATGCGCCGGCAGCACCGGCAAAGAAGCGTATTGCGGCAGTTTACCGTCCGCAGAACAGCACACAGAAACGTCCGGCAGGAAACCGCCAGCAGGGCGGTCAGAGACCGGCAAGACAGAACAACGGTTCCGGCATGCAGGTGAGACCGACGACAAACAGCGTGCCGGCAGAACCGGCAAAGGCAGCTGAGACTTCAGCAGCACCGGCACCGGAGAAAAAGGCGGAGACAGTTAAGACAGAGGCACCGGCACAGGATCTTCGTGAGAATGTCCGTCCGCTTCCGAACCAGAGCCGTCCGGAAGGACGCCAGGGCTTCCAGTCCAGAGAGAGCCGTCCGTTCCCGGGACGCGACGGAAACCGTGAGAGCGGAAGAGATAACCGCCAGGGCGGCTATCAGGGCAGCAGAGATAATAATCGTCAGGGCGGCTACCAGGGTAACAGAGACGGAAACCGCCAGGGTGGCTATCAGGGCAACAGAGACGGAAACCGCCAGGGCGGCTATCAGGGCAACAGAGACGGAAACCGCCAGGGTGGCTACCAGGGCAACCGCGATAACAACCGTCAGGGCGGCTACCAGGGCAACAGAGACGGAAACCGCCAAGGTGGTTATCAGGGTAACAGAGATAACAATCGCCAGGGCGGCTACCAGGGCAACCGTGACAACAATCGTCAGGGCGGTTACCAGGGCAGAAACGACAACCGTCAGGGCGGAAACAGAAGCGGCATGGGCATTCCGAAGCCGTCCTTCGATACACCGCTTGCACAGAAGCAGCAGAACACAAAGCAGAGCAAGAACGCTTACAAGAAAGAGCATGACGCAAAGAAAGACCGCGATATCGAGATGAAAGGCAAGGCAGGAAAGGGCCAGAAGGGCGTAAAAGCTCCGGTTATGCCGCCGCAGCCGAAGAAGGAGGAGGCGAAGGTCGAGGAGATCAAGACCATCGTAATCCCGGAGGTTATCACGATCAAAGAACTCGCGGACAAGATGAAATTACAGCCGTCCGCAATCGTTAAGAAGCTCTTCTTACAGGGCACCATCGTTACGATCAACCAGGAGATCGACTTCGAGAAAGCCGAAGAGATCGCTATGGAGTATGATGTTCTCTGCGAGAAGGAGAAGAAGGTCAACGTCATCGAGGAACTCTTAAAAGAGGAAGAAGAGGACGAGAAGGACATGGTTCCGAGACCGCCGGTCATCTGCGTAATGGGTCATGTTGACCACGGTAAAACTTCCCTTCTCGACGCGATCCGCCAGACAAACGTAACCTCCAGAGAGGCAGGCGGTATCACACAGCACATCGGTGCCTATGTTGTTGAATACAACGGACAGAAGATCACATTCCTCGATACACCGGGTCATGAGGCGTTCACGGCAATGCGTATGCGTGGTGCCCAGGCAACAGATATCGCGATCCTCGTTGTCGCAGCGGACGACGGTGTTATGCCGCAGACTGTTGAGGCCATCAACCACGCGAAGGCAGCAGGCGTTGAGATCATCGTTGCTGTCAACAAGATCGATAAGCCGAGCGCAAACGTAGAGAGAGTAAAACAGGAGTTATCCGAGTATGAGCTGATTCCTGAGGACTGGGGCGGAAGCACCGTATTCGTACCGGTTTCCGCACATACAAAAGAGGGAATCCCGGAACTTCTCGAGATGATCCTCTTAACAGCAGAGGTAAAAGAGTTAAAGGCAAACCCGAACCGCCGCGCGAGAGGTCTCGTGATCGAGGCGCAGCTTGATAAGGGAAGAGGACCGGTGGCAACGGTACTTGTACAGAAAGGTACCTTAAAGGTCGGTGACGCTATCGCCGCTGGCTGCTGCTACGGTAAAGTCCGCGCCATGATGGACGATAAGGGCAACCGTGTCAAAGAGGCTGGCCCGTCCACTCCGGTTGAGATCCTCGGTCTCAACGATGTTCCGAACGCAGGTGAGGTATTCATCGCGCACCAGAACGAGAAAGAGGCAAGAAGCTTCGCAGAGACATTCATCGCAGAGAGCAAGAATAAGCTTATCGAAGATACAAAGGCAAAACTCTCCTTAGACGACCTGTTCTCCCAGATCAAGGCCGGAAATGTCAAGGAGCTTCCGATCATCGTAAAAGCCGATGTACAGGGTTCTGTAGAGGCTGTAAAACAGAGTCTCGTAAAGCTTTCCAACGAGGAAGTTGTTGTCAAAGTCATCCACGGCGGCGTTGGCGCGATCAACGAGTCCGACGTTACACTTGCATCCGCTTCCAATGCGATCATTATCGGTTTCAACGTTCGTCCGGACGCACAGGCGAAGTCCATCGCGGACCGCGAGAAAGTCGACATGCGTCTGTACCGCGTCATCTACCAGGCGATCGAGGATGTAGAGGCTGCCATGAAGGGTATGCTGGATCCGGTATACGAGGAGCAGGTAACCGGTCATGCAGTTGTCCGCCAGACGTTCAAGGCATCCGGAGTCGGCACCATCGCTGGTTCCTATGTGCTTGACGGTAAGATCACCCGCGGAAGCAAAGCCCGCATCACGAGAGACGGAGAGCAGATCTTCGAGGGACCGCTTGCATCCTTAAAGCGTTTCAAGGACGACGTGAAGGAAGTCAACGCAGGCTACGAGTGCGGTCTTGTATTCGAGGGCTTCAACGATCTTCAGGAAGACGATATGATCGTAGAGGTGCCGAGATAGTTGTCTGTCAGGTCTGTGCATAGCCGCGGAGAGTTTCGTTTCGCGGCTATGTCCGGGATAGTCGTAAAAAAAGAGGTAATATCATGAGAAAAAACAGTGTAAAAAATATCCGGATCAACGGCGAAGTCCAGAAAGCTCTGAGCGAAATCATCCGCTCCGAGCTCAAGGACCCGCGTGTTCATCCGATGACAAGCGTGGTCCAGGTCTCGGTCACACCGGACCTTAAGATCTGTAAGGCCTACATCAGCGTCCTTGCGGACGAGGAGCAGGAGAAAGATACGATCCGCGGCTTAAAGAGTGCGGAGGGCTTTATCAGAACCCAGCTGGCAAAAAAAGTAAATCTTCGGAACACCCCGCAGATCTTCTTCGTGCTGGACCAGTCTATCGAGTACGGCGTCCGCATGTCCAAGCTCATCGATGAGGTGACAAAGGATATGCCGGAGGAGCAGGAAGACGACGGAACTGAGAGCGAAAATTAAACGAAGGAACCGGTCTGCGTGGAAAATACGCGGACAGGAGCGTACTGAAATCATATAGAGGAATCCGGTCGGACACGCGTAACGCGGATTCTGCCGGATTTTTCTGTTTTTTATATTACAATACACATTAAGGGAGGCGGAACTTTTGGGAATTCTTGATGAGATGCTGGAAGGAAAGAAGAGCATTGTGATCCTGGGCCATGTAAATCCTGACGGGGACTGTATCGGTTCCTGTCTGGGACTCTATAATTATCTGAAGGAAAATTATGAGGGGCTTGAGGTCTCGGTGTATCTGGAGAAAATGGGAGTGAAATTTTCCTTTCTTTCCGGTTTTGAGGATGTACACACAGAATACGACGACACAAAAACATTTGACCTTTGCATCACATCGGATGCCAGCGACGTTCCACGCCTGGGCGTCTTCGCCCCGTACCGGGAGACAGCAAAAGATACATTCTGCGTTGACCACCACATCACGAACAAGGGAATGTGCAGGGTCAACGTGATCGAGAGCTGGGCAAGCTCCGCAAGTGAGGTGGTGTTCCGCCTTCTCGATAAGGGAAAGATCAGCAAAGCGGTCGCAGAGTGCCTGTATACGGGAATTGCTCATGACACCGGTATCTTCAAGTTCTCAAACACATCGAGACAGACCATGGAGATCGCCGGGTTTTTAATGGAAAAGGGCATCGATTTCCCAAAGATCATCGACGACAGCTTTTTTGCGAAGACATATGGTCAGGCGAAGATTCACGGCCGGGCTGTTCTCGAAAGTGTCCGGATTCTGGATAACCGTTGTGTATACACGGTTGTCACGACGGATGAGTTAAGGGAATATGGCTGCACCGTAAAGGCCACGGACGGAATCGTGGACCAGCTTCGGATCATTGAAGGCATCGAGATCGCGTTTCTGCTCTACCAGACGGGAAATCCTGACGAGTACAAGGTGAGCCTCAGAACGAACTCCGCAGTGGATGTGAGCCGGATCGCCCTGAGCTTCGGCGGCGGCGGACATGTGAAGGCCGCAGGCTGCACGATGACGGGGGAGCCGCAGGAGATCGTGGAGAAGATCAGCGGAAAGATCCGCGAGCAGTGGGAAGAGCTCAAGTAACGAACACCGGAGGAAAGAATGTACGACGGAATTATTAACGTATATAAAGAAAAAGGATTCACCTCCCACGATGTGGTGGCGAAAATGCGGGGGATCCTGGGTCAGAGAAAGATCGGTCATACGGGGACTCTCGATCCGGCGGCGGAAGGCGTTCTTCCGGTGTGCGCCGGAAAAGGCACAAAGCTCTGCGATATGCTGACTGACCACGACAAGACATACAGGGCTGTTCTTCTTCTGGGAACCGAGACGGACACGGAGGACACGACGGGTACGGTGCTGGAGACGAAAGAAACATCGGGCCTCACTGAAAAAGAAGTGCAGGACGCGGTCCTCTCCTTTATCGGGGATTACGCCCAGATTCCGCCGATGTACTCGGCACTCAAGGTCGATGGAAAGAAGCTCTATGAGCTTGCGAGAGAGGGGAAAAACGTGGAGCGGAAGGCGCGCCCGGTTAAGATCTTCGATATCAAGATCGAGAAGATGGAGCTCCCGGAAGTTACGATGACCGTGTCCTGTTCAAAGGGAACTTATATCCGAACCTTGTGCCATGATATCGGCGCGAAGCTCTCCGTCGGCGGCTGTATGAAGGAGCTGCTTCGGACAAAGGTGGGCCGGTTTGAACTCTCGGAGAGCCTGACACTGGACGAGCTTCAGAAGTTAAAAGAGGAAGACCGGTTGGCGGAGGTCGTACTTCCGGTGGAGGAAGTTTTCAAGGAGCTTCCGGAGATCCGCTCGGATACGGAGGAGCTCGATAAGCTCTTAAAGAACGGAAATCCGTTCCGCAGCCGCGCGGTAAAAGATATAAGGGGCGGGGACATGTTCCGGGTTTATCATTCGGATGGAACCTTTATCGGGGTGTTTAGGTACGACGAAGGGAAACACATGTACTATCCGGAAAAAATCTTTCTGGGAGGAAATTGACATGCAGTACATCGCGGAAACCAGAGAGTTTCAGATCAAAGAGAAGACAGTCGTCAGCATCGGTAAATTCGACGGTCTCCACAGGGGACACCAGAAGCTGATGCATGAGATGTTAAAATGGAAGGAACAAGGCTTTAAGATCGCCGTGTTCACCTTCGCGACGCCTCCGGGAACCCTGGTAAAGGGAAAGATGCAGACCATGATCATGACGAACCCGGAGCGTGAGATGCTTTTGGAGAAAGCCGGTGTTGACTACATCGTAGAATACCCGTTTGATGAGGAAGTATGCCATATGGCACCGGAGAAGTTCGTCTCCGACATCCTGGTGGGACACATGAACGCCGGGGTCATCGTTTCCGGTCCGGACTGCCACTTTGGATACAAGGCAGCCGGGGACTGCGCGATGCTGGAGCGCCTGTCGTCTGAGTACGGATACCGCTATTTTGTTGTTGACAAGGAGCGGGACGAGGAAGGAAAGATCATCAGCAGCACCTACATCCGTGAGATGCTGGCGGACGGAAATATCATAAAGGCAAACAAGCTTTTGGGGTATTATTACTTTGTCACCGGAACGGTGCAGCATGGAAACG
>ERZ773177.1155-NODE-1155-length-12040-cov-3.36863_pt1 | contig 12040 bp, 8 predicted proteins | sample MGYA00580534_ERZ773177 | MGnify/ENA primary metagenome ERZ773177 (study PRJEB29015, sample SAMEA2737872) | human gut metagenome | biome: human gut; feature: human-associated habitat; material: faeces | place: China | collected 2012 ...
AGTAATCGACAGCAGCCAGTAACCGGCGTTAGATGCACCTTGTAAAATGCCGAAAATCAGCAGTGCACGGAACAGCGACAGGCGCTGCATCAAAATCCCACCGTACAATGCGCCCACAATGGTCGCCAGTAAGCCAAGCGTTTTGTTTACCACGCCTACTTCACCCGCATCAAACCCGACGCCGCGAATCAAAAACGTGGTTGTCAGGCTCATGGCGAATGCGTCGCCCAGCTTATACAGCACGATAAGAAGCAAAATAAGCCAGGCATTATTGCGACCAAAGAAATCTCGCAGAGGTGCAACAACCGCTTGTTCCAGCGTTTTGGGCACAGGAATGGTGTCGGTTGGTTCTGGTGCAAGCAACGTCGCGATAATACAGGGGATCAACAGCGCCGCCATCAACCAGTACATGCCCTGCCAGCCCAGCCATTTATCTGCCAGCCACAGGGCTAGGCCGCCGGAAACCAGCATCCCTAAACGGTAACCCAGCACGCTGATTGCCGCGCCCGCACCACGCTCTTCTGCCGGGAGCACATCGGTTTTCCACGCATCGAAGACAATATCCTGAGAGGCCGAGCAAAAAGCGATCACCACCGCCAGCGCCGCCATCCAGCGGAGTTGGGTGCCTGGTTCGAGAAAACCCATCGCCGCAATGGCGACTAATAACAGGATTTGCGTGGCGAGCAGCCAACCGCGCCGCCGCCCAAAAAATGGGGGCGTGTAGCGGTCCATCAGTGGTGACCAGAGGAATTTAAAAACGTAAGCCTGGCCTACCAGAGAGAAGAAACCAATGGTTTTAAGATCGATATTCTCGACCGTCATCCAGGCCTGTAAGGTGCCGGATGTCAGGGCGAGCGGTAGCCCGGAAGCAAAACCCAGGATCAGCAATATGGCTGAACGCGGCTGTTGAAAAATACGTAAATATTGACTGGACATGGGCGTCTACAGGCCCGGCTTGCACCGGGCCAGAGGGCAGAAATTAACGCGCGTTCTGCTTGATGAATTCGTGGATGCTGGTGTCCTGAGACATATCAGCGATGGTATCGGTCAGCACACTGTTAACCGCATCGGCGATATTTTTGTTGGAGGCCTGGAACGCACCTTCAACGTTGTAGCTGGCACGATAGTTTTTGGTCATTTTGTTGCCATTCTGCGCGGTAGCGATGATGGCGATATCCGCTTTGGTCGCGATGTTGTAGCGCACGTTGCCCTGGGACACGTCAGCATACAGTTGGCTAACGATGATTTGCAGATTAACCGGGCCATTCGGACCAACCATGTAACCACGCGCGGTCATCTGTTTTTCCAGCACTTCTTGCAGCAGGAAACGCAGATCGCGGGAGGCGGTCAGGGTAACGATTTGATTATCGCGGGTGACTTTTGCCAGCGCCTGATCGGTACGCTGATCGGCACCATTAATGCTTACGGTGACGCCCATCAGGCTTGGATCCTGCTGTGGCAGTGTAATCGTCGGGGAAACTTCAATAGTTGTTGGCGGTTTTGCGCATCCTGCAAGCATAAACAGAGCAACTAACGGGAAGAGGATTTTTTTGAACATGTTCGGGCTCTCAGAGACTCTTAAGCGTGTTTGGTAAAAATTCCCGCCATCATAACATTGCCAACGGCGAGGGGAAGTGGGTAAGGCATGTAAATTCATCATGTTGACGAAATAATCGCCCCTGGTAAAAGAAACACTGATGCGAGGCCTGTGTTTCAATCTTTAAATCAGTAAACTTCATACGCTTGACGGAAAAACCAGGACGAAACCTAAATATTTGTTGTTAAGCTGCAATGGAAACGGTAAAAGCGGCTAGTATTTAAAGGGATGGATGACATCTCAGCGTTGTCGGAGGAGATACTTCATGATGATACGTGAGCGGATAGAAGAAAAATTAAGGGCGGCGTTCCAACCCGTATTCCTCGAAGTAGTGGATGAAAGCTATCGTCACAATGTCCCAGCCGGCTCTGAAAGCCATTTTAAAGTTGTGCTGGTCAGCGATCGTTTTACGGGTGAACGTTTTCTGAATCGTCATCGAATGATTTACAGTACTTTAGCGGAGGAACTCTCTACTACCGTTCATGCGCTGGCTCTGCATACTTACACTATTAAGGAGTGGGAAGGGTTGCAGGACACCGTCTTTGCCTCTCCTCCCTGTCGTGGAGCAGGAAGCATCGCGTAAAAACGCATTTGCAACTGTCGGCGCTTTTCCAGTATGTTGCTAAAGATTTTATGAAAAACGGCCTGCGGGCCGTTTTGTTTTGTCTGGATTTTGCGCTTTTTGCCCAGCATTCAGACGAAAATTGCCCGGGAATTGTGAAAAAATACGCGACAGCGCGCAATAACCGTTCTCGACTCATAAAAGTGATGCCGCTATAATGCCGCGTCCTATTTGAATGCTTTCGGGATGATTCTGGTAACAGGGAATGTGATTGATTATAAGAACATCCCGGTTCCGCGAAGCCAACAACCTGTGCTTGCGGGGTAAGAGTTGACCGAGCACTGTGATTTTTTGAGGTAACAAGATGCAAGTTTCAGTTGAAACCACTCAAGGCCTTGGCCGCCGTGTAACGATTACTATCGCTGCTGACAGCATCGAGACCGCTGTTAAAAGCGAGCTGGTCAACGTTGCGAAAAAAGTACGTATTGACGGCTTCCGCAAAGGCAAAGTGCCAATGAATATCGTTGCTCAGCGTTATGGCGCGTCTGTACGCCAGGACGTTCTGGGTGACCTGATGAGCCGTAACTTCATTGACGCCATCATTAAAGAAAAAATCAATCCGGCTGGCGCACCGACTTATGTTCCGGGCGAATACAAGCTGGGTGAAGACTTCACTTACTCTGTAGAGTTTGAAGTTTATCCGGAAGTTGAACTGCAGGGTCTGGAAGCGATCGAAGTTGAAAAACCGATCGTTGAAGTGACCGACGCTGACGTTGACGGCATGCTGGATACTCTGCGTAAACAGCAGGCGACCTGGAAAGAAAAAGACGGCGCTGTTGAAGCAGAAGACCGCGTAACCATCGACTTCACCGGTTCTGTAGACGGCGAAGAGTTCGAAGGCGGTAAAGCGTCTGATTTCGTACTGGCGATGGGCCAGGGTCGTATGATCCCGGGCTTTGAAGACGGTATCAAAGGCCACAAAGCTGGCGAAGAGTTCACCATCGACGTGACCTTCCCGGAAGAATACCACGCAGAAAACCTGAAAGGTAAAGCAGCGAAATTCGCTATCAACCTGAAGAAAGTTGAAGAGCGTGAACTGCCGGAACTGACTGCAGAATTCATCAAACGTTTCGGCGTTGAAGATGGTTCCGTAGAAGGTCTGCGCGCTGAAGTGCGTAAAAACATGGAGCGCGAGCTGAAGAGCGCCATCCGTAACCGCGTTAAGTCTCAGGCGATCGAAGGTCTGGTAAAAGCTAACGACATCGACGTACCGGCTGCGCTGATCGACAGCGAAATCGACGTTCTGCGTCGCCAGGCTGCACAGCGTTTCGGTGGCAACGAAAAACAAGCTCTGGAACTGCCGCGCGAACTGTTCGAAGAACAGGCTAAACGCCGCGTAGTTGTTGGCCTGCTGCTGGGCGAAGTTATCCGCACCAACGAGCTGAAAGCTGACGAAGAGCGCGTGAAAGGCCTGATCGAAGAGATGGCTTCTGCGTACGAAGATCCGAAAGAAGTTATCGAGTTCTACAGCAAAAACAAAGAACTGATGGACAACATGCGCAATGTTGCTCTGGAAGAACAGGCTGTTGAAGCTGTACTGGCGAAAGCGAAAGTGACTGAAAAAGAAACCACTTTCAACGAGCTGATGAACCAGCAGGCGTAATTTACGCAGCATAACGCGCTAAATTCGCACAAAGGCCCGTCACCGCCAGGTGGTGGGCTTTTTTTTGTCATGAATTTTGCATGGAACCGTGCGAAAAGCCTCTTTCGGTGTTAGCGTAACAACAAAAGATTGTTATGCTTGAAATATGGTGATGCCGTACCCATAACACAGGGACTAGCTGATAATCCGTCCATAAGGTTACAATCGGTACAGCAGGTTTTTTCAATTTTATCCAGGAGACGGAAATGTCATACAGCGGCGAACGAGATAACTTTGCACCCCATATGGCGCTGGTGCCGATGGTCATTGAACAGACCTCACGCGGTGAGCGCTCTTTTGATATCTATTCTCGTCTACTTAAGGAACGCGTCATTTTTCTGACTGGCCAGGTTGAAGACCACATGGCTAACCTGATTGTGGCGCAGATGCTGTTCCTGGAAGCAGAAAACCCAGAAAAAGATATCTATCTGTACATTAACTCTCCAGGCGGGGTGATTACTGCCGGGATGTCTATCTATGACACCATGCAGTTTATCAAGCCTGATGTCAGCACCATCTGTATGGGCCAGGCGGCCTCGATGGGCGCTTTCTTGCTGACCGCAGGGGCAAAAGGTAAACGTTTTTGCCTGCCGAATTCGCGCGTGATGATTCACCAACCGTTGGGCGGCTACCAGGGCCAGGCGACCGATATCGAAATTCATGCCCGTGAAATTCTGAAAGTTAAAGGGCGCATGAATGAACTTATGGCGCTTCATACGGGTCAATCATTAGAACAGATTGAACGTGATACCGAGCGCGATCGCTTCCTTTCCGCCCCTGAAGCGGTGGAATACGGTCTGGTCGATTCGATTCTGACCCATCGTAATTGATGCCAGAGGCGCAACTGTGCCGCTATACTTATCCAGGGCGGCACAACGCTGTAAGCGGCTTGCGCCTGAGAATGGCATTTGCGTCGTCGTGTGCGGCACAAAGAACAAAGAAGAGGTTTTGACCCATGACAGATAAACGCAAAGATGGCTCAGGCAAATTGCTGTATTGCTCTTTTTGCGGCAAAAGCCAGCATGAAGTGCGCAAGCTGATTGCCGGTCCATCCGTGTATATCTGCGACGAATGTGTTGATTTATGTAACGACATCATTCGCGAAGAGATTAAAGAAGTTGCACCGCATCGTGAACGCAGTGCGCTACCGACGCCGCATGAAATTCGCAACCACCTGGACGATTACGTTATCGGCCAGGAACAGGCGAAAAAAGTGCTGGCGGTCGCGGTATACAACCATTACAAACGTCTGCGCAACGGCGATACCAGCAATGGCGTCGAGTTGGGCAAAAGTAACATTCTGCTGATCGGTCCGACCGGTTCCGGTAAAACGCTGCTGGCTGAAACGCTGGCGCGCCTGCTGGATGTTCCGTTCACCATGGCCGACGCGACTACACTGACCGAAGCCGGTTATGTGGGTGAAGACGTTGAAAACATCATTCAGAAGCTGTTGCAGAAATGCGACTACGATGTCCAGAAAGCACAGCGTGGTATTGTCTACATCGATGAAATCGACAAGATTTCTCGTAAGTCAGACAACCCGTCCATTACCCGAGACGTTTCCGGTGAAGGCGTACAGCAGGCACTGTTGAAACTGATCGAAGGTACGGTAGCTGCTGTTCCACCGCAAGGTGGGCGTAAACATCCGCAGCAGGAATTCTTGCAGGTTGATACCTCTAAGATCCTGTTTATCTGTGGCGGTGCGTTTGCCGGTCTGGATAAAGTGATTTCCCATCGTGTAGAAACCGGTTCCGGCATTGGTTTTGGCGCGACGGTAAAAGCGAAGTCCGACAAAGCAAGCGAAGGCGAGCTGCTGGCGCAGGTTGAACCGGAAGATCTGATCAAGTTTGGTCTGATCCCTGAGTTCATTGGTCGTCTGCCGGTTGTCGCAACGTTGAATGAACTGAGCGAAGAAGCTCTGATTCAGATCCTCAAAGAGCCGAAAAACGCCCTGACCAAGCAGTATCAGGCGCTGTTTAATCTGGAAGGCGTGGATCTGGAATTCCGTGACGAGGCGCTGGATGCTATCGCTAAGAAAGCGATGGCGCGTAAAACCGGTGCCCGTGGCCTGCGTTCCATCGTAGAAGCCGCACTGCTCGATACCATGTACGATCTGCCGTCCATGGAAGACGTCGAAAAAGTGGTTATCGACGAGTCGGTAATTGATGGTCAAAGCAAACCGTTGCTGATTTATGGCAAGCCGGAAGCGCAACAGGCATCCGGTGAATAATTAACCATTCCCATACAATTAGTTAACCAAAAAGGGGGGATTTTATCTCCCCTTTAATTTTTCCTCTATTCTCGGCGTTGAATGTGGGGGAAACATCCCCATATACTGACGTACATGTTAATAGATGGCGTGAAGCACAGTCGTGTCATCTGATTACCTGGCGGAAATTAAACTAAGAGAGAGCTCTATGAATCCTGAGCGTTCTGAACGCATTGAAATCCCCGTATTGCCGCTGCGCGATGTGGTGGTTTATCCGCACATGGTCATCCCCTTATTTGTCGGGCGGGAAAAATCTATCCGTTGTCTGGAAGCGGCGATGGACCATGATAAAAAAATTATGCTGGTCGCGCAGAAAGAAGCTTCAACGGATGAGCCGGGTGTAAACGATCTTTTCACCGTCGGGACCGTGGCCTCTATATTGCAGATGCTGAAACTGCCTGACGGCACCGTCAAAGTGCTGGTCGAGGGGTTACAGCGCGCGCGTATTTCTGCGCTCTCTGACAATGGCGAACACTTTTCTGCGAAGGCGGAGTATCTGGAGTCGCCGACCATTGATGAGCGGGAACAGGAAGTGCTGGTGCGTACTGCAATCAGCCAGTTCGAAGGCTACATCAAGCTGAACAAAAAAATTCCACCAGAAGTGCTGACGTCGCTGAATAGCATCGACGATCCGGCGCGTCTGGCGGATACCATTGCTGCACATATGCCGCTGAAACTGGCTGACAAACAGTCCGTTCTGGAGATGTCCGACGTTAACGAACGTCTGGAATATCTGATGGCAATGATGGAATCGGAAATCGATCTGCTGCAGGTTGAGAAACGCATTCGCAACCGCGTTAAAAAGCAGATGGAGAAATCCCAGCGTGAGTACTATCTGAACGAGCAAATGAAAGCTATTCAGAAAGAACTCGGTGAAATGGACGACGCGCCGGACGAAAACGAAGCCCTGAAGCGCAAAATCGACGCGGCGAAGATGCCGAAAGAAGCAAAAGAGAAAGCGGAAGCAGAGTTGCAGAAGCTGAAAATGATGTCTCCGATGTCGGCAGAAGCGACCGTAGTGCGTGGTTATATCGACTGGATGGTACAGGTACCGTGGAATGCGCGTAGCAAGGTCAAAAAAGACCTGCGTCAGGCGCAGGAAATCCTTGATACCGACCATTATGGTCTGGAGCGCGTGAAAGATCGAATCCTTGAGTATCTTGCGGTTCAAAGCCGTGTCAACAAAATCAAGGGACCGATCCTCTGCCTGGTAGGGCCGCCGGGGGTAGGTAAAACCTCTCTTGGTCAGTCCATTGCCAAAGCCACCGGGCGTAAATATGTCCGTATGGCGCTGGGCGGCGTGCGTGATGAAGCGGAAATCCGTGGTCACCGCCGTACTTACATCGGTTCTATGCCGGGTAAACTGATCCAGAAAATGGCGAAAGTGGGCGTGAAAAACCCGCTGTTCCTGCTCGATGAGATCGACAAAATGTCTTCTGACATGCGTGGCGATCCGGCCTCTGCACTGCTTGAAGTGCTGGATCCAGAGCAGAACGTAGCGTTCAGCGACCACTACCTGGAAGTGGATTACGACCTTAGCGACGTGATGTTTGTCGCGACGTCGAACTCCATGAACATTCCGGCACCGCTGCTGGATCGTATGGAAGTGATTCGCCTCTCCGGTTATACCGAAGATGAAAAACTGAACATCGCCAAACGTCACCTGCTGCCGAAGCAGATTGAACGTAATGCACTGAAAAAAGGTGAGCTGACCGTCGACGATAGCGCCATTATCGGCATTATTCGTTACTACACCCGTGAGGCGGGCGTGCGTGGTCTGGAGCGTGAAATCTCCAAACTGTGTCGCAAAGCGGTTAAGCAGTTACTGCTCGATAAGTCATTAAAACATATCGAAATTAACGGCGATAACCTGCATGACTATCTCGGTGTTCAGCGTTTCGACTATGGTCGCGCGGATAACGAAAACCGTGTCGGTCAGGTAACCGGTCTGGCGTGGACGGAAGTGGGCGGTGACTTGCTGACCATTGAAACCGCATGTGTTCCGGGTAAAGGCAAACTGACCTATACCGGTTCGCTCGGCGAAGTGATGCAGGAGTCCATTCAGGCGGCGTTAACGGTGGTTCGTGCGCGTGCGGAAAAACTGGGGATCAACCCTGATTTTTACGAAAAACGCGACATCCACGTCCACGTACCGGAAGGTGCGACGCCGAAAGATGGTCCGAGTGCCGGTATTGCTATGTGCACCGCGCTGGTTTCTTGCCTGACCGGTAACCCGGTTCGTGCCGATGTGGCAATGACCGGTGAGATCACTCTGCGTGGTCAGGTACTGCCGATCGGTGGTTTGAAAGAAAAACTCCTGGCAGCGCATCGCGGCGGGATTAAAACAGTGTTAATTCCGTTCGAAAATAAACGCGATCTGGAAGAGATTCCTGACAACGTAATTGCCGATCTGGACATTCATCCTGTGAAGCGCATTGAGGAAGTTCTGACTCTGGCGCTGCAAAATGAACCGTCTGGCATGCAGGTTGTGACTGCAAAATAGTGACCTCGCGCAAAATGCACTAATAAAAACAGGGCTGGCAGGCTAATTCGGGCTTGCCAGCCTTTTTTTGTCTCGCTAAGTTAGATGGCGGATCGGGCTTGCCCTTATTAAGGGGTGTTGTAAGGGGATGGCTGGCCTGATATAACTGCTGCGCGTTCGTACCTTGAAGGATTCAAGTGCGATATAAATTATAAAGAGGAAGAGAAGAGTGAATAAATCTCAATTGATCGACAAGATTGCTGCAGGGGCTGATATCTCTAAAGCTGCGGCTGGCCGTGCGTTAGATGCTATTATTGCTTCCGTAACTGAATCTCTGAAAGAAGGGGATGATGTAGCACTGGTAGGTTTTGGTACTTTTGCCGTTAAAGAGCGTGCTGCCCGTACTGGCCGCAACCCGCAGACCGGTAAAGAGATCACCATCGCTGCTGCTAAAGTACCGAGCTTCCGTGCAGGTAAAGCACTGAAAGACGCGGTAAACTAAGCGTTGTCCCCAGTGGGGATGTGACGAAGTTCAAGGGCGCATCTACTGATGTGCCTTTTTTATTTGTATTCGGTGACTTTCTGCGTCTTGTGGGCTGACAATTGCCCCCGTTTCTTGTCACAATAGGCCTTTGCGCGCATCGATACGTTGCGTGAGGTACACAGTCATCTACAGCGGAGTGTTGTTACACCATGATGGACAGCTTACGCACGGCTGCAAACAGTCTCGTGCTCAAGATTATTTTCGGTATCATTATCGTGTCGTTCATATTGACCGGCGTGAGTGGTTACCTGATTGGCGGAGGCAATAACTACGCCGCAAAAGTGAATGACCAGGAAATCAGCCGTGGGCAATTCGAGAACGCCTTCAACAGCGAGCGTAATCGCATGCAGCAACAGCTGGGCGATCAATACTCCGAGCTGGCAGCGAACGAAGGCTATATGAAAACCCTGCGTCAACAGGTGCTGAATCGTCTGATCGACGAGGCGCTGCTGGATCAGTACGCACGTGAGCTGAAACTGGGTATCAGCGATGAGCAGGTTAAACAGGCGATTTTCGCGACCCCAGCCTTCCAGGTTGACGGCAAATTTGATAACAGCCGCTATAACGGTATCCTCAACCAGATGGGGATGACCGCCGATCAGTACGCCCAGGCGCTGCGTAACCAGCTCACTACCCAACAGCTGATTAACGGCGTTGCCGGTACCGATTTTATGCTGAAAGGTGAAACCGACGAGCTGGCGGCACTGGTCGCGCAACAACGCGTGGTGCGTGAGGCGACTATCGATGTTAACGCGCTGGCGGCGAAGCAGCCTGTGACCGAACAGGAGATTGCCAGCTACTACGAACAAAACAAAAACAATTTCATGACGCCGGAACAATTCCGCGTGAGTTACATCAAGCTGGATGCCGCAACGATGCAGCAACCGGTTAGCGATGCGGATATCCAGAGCTACTACGACCAGCATCAGGATCAATTCACCCAGCCGCAGCGTACCCGCTACAGCATCATCCAGACCAAAACTGAAGATGAAGCGAAAGCGGTACTTGATGAGCTGAATAAAGGCGGTGATTTTGCTGCATTAGCCAAAGAAAAATCTGCCGATATTATCTCTGCTCGTAACGGCGGCGATATGGGTTTGTTAGAAGATGCCACTATCCCGGACGAACTGAAAAATGCTGGTCTGAAAGAAAAAGGCCAACTGTCTGGTGTCATCAAATCTTCGGTCGGTTTCCTGATTGTACGTCTGGACGACATTCAGCCAGCGAAAGTGAAATCGTTAGACGAAGTACGTGACGACATTGCGGCGAAAGTGAAACACGAAAAAGCCCTCGATGCGTACTACGCGCTGCAGCAGAAAGTGAGCGATGCGGCAAGCAACGACACCGAGTCTCTGGCCGGTGCAGAGCAAGCTGCCGGCGTTAAAGCCACTCAGACGGGTTGGTTCAGCAAAGATAACCTGCCGGAAGAGTTGAACTTCAAGCCGGTTGCCGACGCTATCTTTAACGGCGGTCTGGTAGGTGAAAACGGCGCGCCGGGCATCAACTCTGACATCATCACCGTAGACGGCGACCGCGCATTCGTGCTGCGCATCAGAGAGCACAAACCGGAAGCGGTGAAACCGTTGGCAGATGTTCAGGAACAAGTTAAGGCATTGGTTCAGCACAACAAAGCTGAACAACAGGCGAAAGTGGATGCTGAGAAACTGCTGGTTGATTTGAAAGCCGGCAAAGGTGCGGAAGCTATGCAGGCTGCCGGTCTGAAATTTGGCGAGCCGAAAACCTTAAGCCGTTCCGGTCGTGACCCGATTAGCCAGGCGGCGTTTGCACTGCCACTGCCAGCGAAAGACAAACCGAGCTACGGTATGGCGACCGATATGCAAGGTAATGTGGTTCTGCTGGCGCTGGATGAAGTGAAACAAGGTTCAATGCCGGAAGATCAGAAAAAAGCGATGGTGCAGGGTATCACCCAGAACAACGCACAAATCGTCTTTGAAGCTCTGATGAGTAACCTGCGTAAAGAGGCGAAAATCAAAATTGGCGATGCGCTGGAACAGCAATAATCCTGAAGCCGCCTCGCAAAAAAATGCGTTGCAGCTGTAACAAGAAAAGGTCGCTTTCGCGGCCTTTTCCATTTCTGAACATTGCCATTTGTTTACTGTTTTCACTGCCGTTAAGGTGATTCCACTGTTAACAAACAAGGAGAAAACAGTATGAAACACGGAATTAAAGCACTGCTCATTACCCTGTCCCTGGCCTGTGCCGGAATGTCTCATAGCGCGCTGGCGGCAGCTTCTGTGGCGAAACCGACGGCGGTAGAAACCAAAGCGGAAGCTCCTGCAGCACAAAGTAAAGCAGCAGTACCGGCGAAAGCCAGTGACGAAGAAGGCACCCGGGTCAGCATTAATAATGCCAGCGCGGAAGAGCTAGCCCGCGCGATGAATGGCGTTGGCCTGAAGAAAGCGCAGGCGATTGTCAGTTATCGCGAAGAGTACGGTCCGTTTAAAACTGTGGAGGATCTAAAGCAGGTGCCGGGGATGGGCAATTCGCTGGTGGAACGTAATCTGGCGGTATTAACCCTGTAATTAATTTGCATAGTGGCAATTTTTTGCCAGACTGAAGAGGTCATACCAGTTATGACCTCTGTACTTATAACAACAACGTAAGGTTATTGCGCTATGCAAACACAAATCAAAGTTCGTGGATATCATCTCGACGTTTACCAGCACGTCAACAACGCCCGCTACCTTGAATTTCTCGAAGAAGCCCGCTGGGATGGGTTGGAAAATAGCGACAGTTTTCAGTGGATGACGGCCCATAACATCGCCTTCGTCGTGGTCAATATCAATATTAACTATCGTCGCCCGGCGGTATTAAGCGACCTGTTAACTATTACCAGTCAGTTGCAGCAATTAAACGGTAAAAG
>ERZ773177.1157-NODE-1157-length-12035-cov-24.8063_pt1 | contig 12035 bp, 15 predicted proteins | sample MGYA00580534_ERZ773177 | MGnify/ENA primary metagenome ERZ773177 (study PRJEB29015, sample SAMEA2737872) | human gut metagenome | biome: human gut; feature: human-associated habitat; material: faeces | place: China | collected 2012 ...
AATTAACTGATATTCAGTATTAAATAAATAAATGTTGGTACGGATTAATCACCACCAACCGCAACAAGTTCATACTTGGGCCGAGCGGTTCGGGGAAGTCTTTCTTCACCAACCACATGGTGCGCCAGTATTATGAACAGGGCGCACATGTGCTGCTGGTCGATACGGGCAACAGCTATTTGGGGCTGTCCCAGCTAATCCATAACCGAACGCACGGCGAGGACGGGATTTATTTCACCTACACCAACGAAAGCCCGATAGCGTTCAACCCGTTCTATGTCGAGGACGGGGTGTTTGACATCGAGAAGAAAGAGAGTATCAAGACCCTTATACTCACCCTGTGGAAGCGGGACGATGAAGCCCCGAAGCGGTCGGAAGAAGTGGCGTTGTCCAATGCGGTAAGTGCCTACATCGAACGTATCACGGGGGACAAATCGGTTACGCCCTGCTTCAACACGTTCTACGAGTTTGTGCGGGATGAGTACCGCCGACAGCTTGAACGGAAGAACGTCCGGGAAAAGGACTTCGACATCGACGGCTTCCTGAACGTGCTTGAACCCTATTACAAGGGCGGCGAGTACGATTACCTGCTCAACTCCGACAAGGAACTGGATTTATTGCATAAACGATTCATTGTCTTTGAGTTGGACAACATCAAAGACCACAAGATTCTGTTTCCGATAACGACCATCATCATCATGGAAGCCTTTATAAACAAGATGCGCAAGCTAAAGGGAATAAGGAAGTTAATACTGATTGAAGAAGCGTGGCTGTGACATGTAAGTCTTGTATATGATTGTTCAACTTTCATTCCACGAGTTGGAAATAGAACGATTGAACCTGTTGTTCCGTCAACAGTAGCCTATGGGAACGTGCGGTATTAAGCAATGAACCCGTGCGGTAACAGAACCAACAATGAAGCCCTTCCGAAAGGAGAAGTCTGAACCGTGAGGAGATGACAACTGCCGTTAGTATCGAACGACAGGGGAGCTAGGCTGAATGGTATGAATAACGTAATGTGAACCGTTGATAAACGTCGTAACTTCGAATGAGCTGTTAATGATACTGGGCTCTAACCCAAAAGGGACGCAGTCGGATAACCTTCTTCATGCTAAGGTTACACGAACATGATGACTGCCGGCGGATAGACGGATTCTAACCCATTCGTTTGTCATATACAAGAAACATGGTAAACCCGTACTTCTCCTGTTAACAGCAGGTAAGCAGACCGTAAGTGAAGCCGAATGGAGTGTGGGCAGAGGAATGCGGAGAAAGCGAATGCCGTTCTGTAACGGAACGGATAGAGGTTGAAACATCACCTCACACGAAAGTGGGCAGACTTCCGCATGGTGGATGTTTTACAAGAAACTTATAGAACTTATTAAAGGAGAAAAGCAAATGAACGAGATTAAAACATCGTGTGCATCTACTGACCGGAAATGGAGCACTTGGGAAAGCATAGACTGGAACAAGTGTGAGATAGCGGTTAATAAGCTACAAGCACGTATTGTAAAAGCTCAAAAGGCGGGCAAACACGGCAAGGTGAAATCCTTGCAATGGGTGCTAACGCATTCGTTTTACGCTAAAGCTTTAGCCGTAAAGCGTGTTACATCAAACAGTGGCAGTGACACCGCAGGCGTTGACAAGGTGAAATGGTCAACTCCCAATGCCAGATTCAAGGCTATCGGTGAACTGAAAAGAAGAGGCTACAAGCCCCAGCCGTTAAAAAGGGTCAATATCAAAAAGAGTAATGGGAAACTACGTCCTTTAGGTATCCCGACAATGAAAGACAGGGCTATGCAGGCATTATACCTGCTTGCGTTGGAACCTGTATCGGAAACAACTGCGGACAGTAATTCCTACGGTTTCCGTAAAGAGAGAAGTACTGGAGATGCAAGGGAACAATGTTTTTGTGTCCTTGCAAAGAAAACTTCTCCCGAATGGATTATGGAGGGTGACATCAAAGGTTGTTTCGACCACATCAGCCACGAATGGCTGCTGAACAATATCCCTATGGATAAAGTGATGCTGCGGAAATGGCTCAAATGCGGTTTTGTCTTCAACAAGGAGCTATTCCCCACGGAAGAGGGTACCCCACAGGGCGGTATCATTTCACCAACTCTTGCGAATATGACACTGGACGGGCTGCAAACTATGCTTGCAGAGAAGTATCACAAGAAATTTGTAAACAGGAAAACGACCTACTATCCCAAAGTACATCTTGTACGCTATGCGGATGATTTTATCATCACGGGTAGAAGCAAGGAAGCTTTGGAAGAAATCAAACCGTTAGTAGTAGACTTTCTCAAGGAAAGGGGATTAACCCTGTCGGAAGAGAAAACAAAGATTACACACATTGATGACGGATTTGATTTTCTTGGGTACAATATCCGAAAATACAAAGGAATGCTTCTAATCAAACCGTCCAAAAAGAGCCTGAAGAAATTCATGCAGAAAATCCGGGGAATCATTGATTCCAATAAAGGAAGCAAACAGGAATCACTTATAAGGCTCTTGAATCCTGTGATAACAGGCTGGGTAAACTACTATAAGAATTGTGTGGCTTCTGACACATTCAGAAAAGCTGACTACCTGATATTTGAAAAGTTATGGCAATGGGCTAAGAGACGACACCCCAAGAAAGGCAAATACTGGATTGCCGACCGATACTTTACACGGGTAAAAAACCGCAACTGGTGCTTCGTGGCAAACTTCAAGAAAGGCAAGACTGATGACAGGATTGCACTGAAAAGGCTGTATGACACAAAGATTACCCGATATGTCAAGATAAAAGGCGAAGCAAATCCCTTTGACCCCGAATGGACAGAGTATTTTGAAAAGCGTAAGACTTACAAGATGCTACAGTCGCTCAACGGTAGAAAATCATTGCTGTACATGTGGGAAAGACAGAACCATTTATGTCCCGTATGTGGTAAACCCATAGACAAGGAACATCCTTGGGGAACTTCCCAACAAATAGTCAATGGCAAGAAAGTAAATTTCCTGCTGCATGACAGCTGCAGAAGAAAAGTCATTCAAACTAATAAGATGTAACTATGAGCTGGTTTCTATTAAATAGAAATTTAACACTGCTTGAGCCGTATGATTGGAAACTTTCATGTACGGTTCTGAGGGGGGAAAGGGGCAGTAATGCCCCTGACCTACCCGGCAAAGCGATTGCATCGGCGAACATGGCGGATTACATAAAATATTTGTACAAAACCGTCCGAAAGTATTTCGGGGAAGCGATTGTGGTCACGCAGGAAGTGGAGGATATTATTTCCTCGCCCATCGTGAAAGAGAGCATCATCAATAATTCGGACTGCAAGATTCTGTTAGACCAAAGGAAATACCTCAACAAGTTCGACAGCATACAGAACCTCTTGGGGCTGACCGACAAGGAGCGTTCGCAAATATTGTCCATCAACATGGCGAACCATCCCGGACGGAAGTACAAGGAGGTGTTCTTCTCGCTGGGCGGCACACAATCGGCAGTATATGCCACCGAGGTATCATTGGAGGAATACTACACGTACACGACCGAAGAAAGCGAGAAGATGGAGCTGTTCGCCCTCGCCGACAAGCTGGGCGGCAACCTTGAACTGGCTATCAAGCGGCTGGCGGAAAGCAAGCGTAATCCACAATCATCAACAACTTAAAATCAGGAATATGAAACGTACAAGCAAGTTTTTGGCACTCTTTTCCTGTGTCCTGTTGCTGGCATCCTGCAAGGATGACCCGGAAAAGCAACTGGAGCGGATGCAGGGTGAATGGGTACACGTCAAAGGTCGCCCGGCTTTCACCCTTTCGGGAAAAGGCGGCACATACAATGTTACCCGGAAAGCGAATATCCGGGGGAAAGTTCTGGAAACCTCCTATCTGATAACGGAACACGGCGGGAAGCTGTTCATTGAGACAGGCTTCGCCATCCTCCTGACCTATGACAAGGAACGAGACCGGATAATCCTTTCGCCCGGCGGAGAATACAAGCGAGTTTCAAACATTAAAAAAGGGACAAGATGAAAAAACTGTTAGTAATCGTATCTATATGCCTGTGCATCGCAGGCAGGGCAAACGCCCAATGGGTCGTGTCAGACCCCGGCAACCTCGCCCAGAGCATCATCAACTCCGCCAAGGAAATGGTGGAAACGGCGGGGACGAAAGCCAACACCCTGAACGGCTTTCTGGAAACGCAGAAGATATTCCAGCAGAGCAAGCAGTTTTACGATGCGCTCAAATCGGTGCATGACGTGGTGAAGGGCGGCGTAAAGGTAGGCAAGTCCATCGCGCTGGTGGCGGAAATCTCCGAAATCTACGTGCGCAACTTCCAGAACATGCTGGCTGACCCGAATTTCACGGCGGACGAGCTTGCCGCCATATCCTCCGGCTACGCCATGCTGCTGGACGAGAGTTCGGACGTGTTGCAGGACTTGAAAAACGTGGTGAACGTCACGGGCATGTCGCTCTCGGATGCCGAGCGGCTGGCGGTCATCGACCGGGCGTACAACAGCCTGATGAATTACCGCAACCTCGTGAACTACTATACCCGCAAGAACATCTCGGTGTCCTACCTGCGGGCGAAAAAGAAGAACGACACCGACCGGGTGCTGGCTCTCTACGGCTCGGCGGATGAACGCTACTGGTAACATATAACAATCGGTATGCCTATGTTATTAGCGGTGGAATTTGACAACCTGCACCAAGTGCTGCGGGTGCTGTATGACGAGATGATGCCCCTTTGCGGCGACATGACGGGTGTCGCCAAAGGGATAGCCGGGCTGGGTGCGCTGTTCTACGTCGCCGCCAAGGTGTGGCAGTCGCTTGCGCGGGCGGAAGCCATAGACGTGTACCCGCTGCTCCGTCCCTTCGCGCTGGGGCTGTGCATCCTGTTCTTCCCCACGTTCGTGCTGGGGACAATCAACACGGTATTGTCGCCTGTGGTAAAAGGTTGCAACCAACTTATGGAAACGCAGACCTTCGACATGAACGAGTACCGGGCGCAAAAAGACAGGCTGGAATACGAAGCCCTGATGCGAAGCCCGGAAACGGCGTACCTCGCCTCGGACGAGGAATTTGACCGCCAACTGGACGAACTCGGCTGGTCGCCCTCCGAGATGGTAACGATGGCGGGCATGTACATGGACAGGACGGCGTACAACATCAAGAAGTCCGTCAGGGACTGGTTCAGGGAACTGTTGGAGATACTCTTTCAGGCGGCGGGGCTGATTATAGACACGCTGCGCACGTTCTTCCTAATCGTGTTAAGCATACTGGGTCCGCTGGCGTTTGCGATTTCCGTCTATGACGGTTTCCAAAGCACGCTGACCCAGTGGATTTCACGCTATATCTCCATTTACCTGTGGCTACCCGTGTCGGACTTGTTCAGCAGCGTGCTGGCACGCATACAAACCCTGATGCTCCAAAAAGACATCGAGCAGCTTTCAGACCCCAACTTTATTCCTGACGGCAGCAGCACCATCTATGTAATCTTCATGATAATCGGCATCGTGGGCTACTTCACCATCCCCACAGTGGCAAGCTGGATTGTGTCGGCTGGCGGCACGTCCGCCTACAACCGCAACGTGGCAAGAGCCGGGTCGGTCGCAGGGGCGGTGGCTGGAGCGGCAAGCGGGAAGATTGCCGGGAAACTACTCAAATAACCAACTTCAATTTATCAGAACATGGAATTTAAGTCATTAACGAACATCGAAACGAGCTTCCGGCAAATCCGGCTTTTCGCGCTGGTATTCATCTGCCTGTGCGCACTGGTTACGGGGTTTGCCGTGTGGAACTCGTACAGCTTCGCCGAAAAGCAGCGGCAGAAGATATACGTCCTCGACAACGGCAAGAGCCTGATGCTGGCTCTCTCACAGGATATGGCACAGAACAGACCGATTGAAGCGAAATCGCACGTGAAGCGTTTCCATGAGCTTTTCTTCACGCTCTCGCCCGACAAGGACGCCATCGAGAGCAATGTCAGGCGTTCGCTGTTCCTCGCCGACAAGAGCGCATACAATTATTACAAGGACTTGTCGGAAAAAGGGTATTACAACCGGGTAATTTCGGGCAACATCAACCAGACGGTGGAGATAGACAGCATGAAGTGCGACTTCGACCAGTACCCCTACCGGGTGGACACCTATGCCCGACAACTGATTGTCCGGGAAAGCAGCCTGACGGTCAGAAGCCTTGTAACCACATGCAGGCTCCTGAACGCCACACGCAGCGACAACAACCCGCACGGCTTCATCATGGAAGCGTTTACCATCACGGAGAACAAGGATTTGCAGACCATTAAACGATAGCCTTATGGAGAGAAAACAAAATTATATCGAAAGGATGCAGGATTGGGCGGACGAACGCCTGCGCCGGATGTGCGGACGCATCACGCCGGGCAAGCGGCTGGCGGTCATCCTCGTGATGTTCCTCCTGTTCAGCGGCTTGTCCGTCTATATCACCGTCTCGTCCATCTACCACATCGGGAAACGGGACGGGCAAAGGCTGCGAATCGAGCATATCAGGCAATTTCCGCTGCATGGCGGCGACAGTATCAACCCATTAAACAGACCGGAATATGGAAGAAACACGGAAGAATGAGCCGGGCGGACAGCCCGCAAAGGAGAAGAAGCCCAAACGGGAACTCTCCCCGAAAGAGGTGCAACAACGAAAGAAGATGATAGTCTTCCCGCTGATGTTCCTCGCCTTTGCCGGGTGCATATACCTGATATTCGCGCCCTCCGGCAAGGATAAGACAAACGTGGAGAGCGTGGGCGGCTTCAATGCCGACCTCCCGCTGCCCGCAGAGGACGGGATTATAGCCGACAAGCAGACCGCCTACGAGCAGGCGGTGGTGAGCCGCAAGCGGCAGGACAGAATCCAGTCCTTGCAGGACTTCGGCTTTACGCCTGACGGTGAAGCGGAAGGACGGCAAGGAAACGCAGAACCGATGCCGGAAGATGATCCGCAGCCCGCAAGGGGCGGCGGTGCTTCTTCGGCGACCGCTTACCGGAACATCAACCGCCAGCTAAGCACGTTCTATGAACCGCCAGCGGAGGATGAAGAGAAAGAGGAACTGAAACGGCAGGTGGCGGAACTGACCGAACGTCTGCAACGGCAGCAGACCGCCACACCCACTGCGGACGACCAGCTTGCCCTGCTGGAGAAGTCCTACGAGCTTGCCGCCAAGTACGCTGGCGGCGGGCAGAACGGGCAAATGGCACAAGTCCCGGTAGCGGGTAACATTGACCGCAAGCCGGATGCGGTGGCGGTGCAATCTGTCAGGGAAACGATCGTTTCGGGGCTGAGCCAACCCATGAGCGATGCGGACTTCATCCGGGCGTACAGCCAGCCACGGAACTACGGCTTCAACACGGCGGTAGGCACGGGCTACGCTGTGGGCAGGAACACGATAGCCGCCTGCATCCACCAAGACCAGACGCTGATTGACGGGCAGAGCGTGAAGCTCCGGCTGCTGGAACCCATGCAGGCGGGAAACATCATTGTTCCGAAAAACACCGTCCTGTCGGGTGCGGCGAAGGTACAGGGCGAACGGCTCGACATCACCGTTTCATCCATTGAACATGCGGGCAACATCATCCCTGTGGAACTCGCCGTGTTCGACACGGACGGACAAAAGGGGCTTTCCGTGCCTTCCTCGATGGAGCAGGAAGCCTTCAACGAAGCGATGGCGAATATCGGCAGCGGGCTGGGCACAAGCATTTCCTTCACGCAGAACGCCGGGCAGCAGGTGGCGATGGACGTTACAAGGGGGCTGATGCAGGGCGCATCGGGCTACCTCGCCAAGAAGTTCCGCACCGTGAAAGTGAAGCTGAAAGCCGGGTACAAGGTCATGCTTTACGCCAAACAACAGTAATCCAACAACAAACCACTAAAAATTTCCAATCAAATGAAGAAGTATTTTGCAATGTTCGCCCTCCTGTTGGGCGTGTGTGCGGCAAACGCACAAACCAATGACACCGTGAGATATGCGGCGGGCAACGACCTGTACCAAGGCATCACCCGGAAACTCCCTTACCGACAGATGGTAACGCCCTACGGCGTGGAAGTAACTTTCGCCAAGACGGTGCATATCATTTTCCCCTCCGCCGTGCGCTATGTCGATTTGGGGAGCAACCATATCATAGCGGGCAAGGCTGACGGTGCGGAAAACGTAATCAGGGTGAAAGCCACGACAGAGGGCTTTCCGGGAGAAACGAACTTTTCCGTCATCTGCGAGGACGGCAGTTTCTATTCATTTAACGCCAAGTACGCCCGTGAGCCGGAAATGCTCAACATTGAAATGAAGGACTTCTTGGAAAATGAAGATACGTCCGACTTCTCGCATACCCGGATGAACATCTACTTCCGGGAACTCGGAAACGAAAGCCCGCTCTTGGTGAAGCTCATCATGCAGAGCATCTACAAGGAGAACGACCGGGAGATACGGCATTTGGGCAGCAAGCGTTTCGGCATCCAGTTCTTAATCAAGGGCATTTACACCTACAACGGGATGCTTTACGTGCATACGCAGACGAAGAACAGCTCCAACGTGCCTTTCGACACCGATTTCATCCGGTTTAAGATTGTCGATAAGAAAGTGCCCAAACGCACCGCCATTCAGGAAACAGTACTGGATGCGGTACGCAGTTATAATGAAGTGATAGAGGTTGCCGGGAAAAGCACGGTGCGCACGGTGTACGCCCTGCCAAAGTTCACCATCCCGGACGACAAGCTGCTGCTTGTGGAACTCTACGAGAAGAACGGCGGTCGCCACCAAAGCATCCGGGTGGAAAACTCGGACATCGTGAACGCCAAGGAGATAGACGAACTTAAAATCAAGTGAGCATGAAGCGGGGTCTATTCATTATCATGCTTTTCGCGCTGTGCCTGCATTTCAACCAGGCACGGGCGCAAAGATACCTGCCGGGCATGAAGGGCTTGCAGGTGACGGCGGGCATGGCGGACGGGGTGCATTGGAACTCCAGCACGGATTTCGCCTACCACATTGGGGCGGCGTACAGCGTCTATACCAAGAACGCCAACCGCTGGGTGATTGGCGGGGAATACCTGCACAAGAAATATGACTACAAGGATATGAGAATACCCGTCGAACAGTTCACGGCGGAAGGCGGCTATTACCTGAAATTCCTCTCGGACAGGCGCAAGACCTTCTTCCTCTCGCTGGGCTTGTCGGCTCTCGCCGGGTATGAGACCAGCAACCGGGGCGACAAGCTGCTGCCGGACGGGGCTACGCTCTCGGATGAAGATTGCTTCATCTACGGCGGGGCTTTGACGCTGGAACTGGAAGCCTACCTGACCGACCGGGTCGCCTTGCTCGTGAACGCGAGGGAACGGATGCTGTTCGGCTCGGACATCGGCAAGTTCCATACGCAGGTGGGGCTGGGACTGAAATTCATCATCAATTAACCGCTATATATAAGAATGTATATGAAGAATGTAACGTACAAAATCCTCATGGGCTGCTACATCGTGGCATCCCTCGTATTGGTCTGCGCCTGTAATGACGGTTTGGACATTCAGCAGGCTTATCCGTTCACGGTGGAGACGCTGCCCGTACCCAAGAAACTGAAAGTCGGGGAAACCGCCGAAATACGCTGCCAGTTGGTGCGGAGCGGTCGCTACCAGCCGACCACCTACCAGATACGCTATTTCCAGCCTGACGGAAAGGGAAAGCTGGAAATGGACGACGGCACGGTATTCCTGCCCAACGACCTGTACCCGCTGGAGAAAGGGACCTTCCGGCTCTACTATACATCGGCATCGACCGACCAGCAGACGATTGACATCTATATCATCGACAGCTTTGGGCAGATGCAGCAGGTCTCGTTCTCGTTCAACAATGATAATAGCGATAAATAGATTAAATTCATATAAAGAAGTATAGAATTTATGTCTTGTGACACTTTTTCCCTATCTTTGTATTGTACTAAATAATAAGCAAAATGATGGAAACTAAAATTTTAAATAGAAGGGCTACTTTATTTGTAAATACGCCTATGATTTATAATGATCAAACATTGCCAGATTATATTCAGTCGGTTGCAGAATTGAAGTTGATACCTTCTTTAAATAAAGGATTAGGGGTCAAAATAGCTCCAGATGGAAGCGTTATTCCTGAACAAATGATTTCGTTAGATTTAAAGAATATAGAAGATTCATTTAAAGTAACATTAGGAATTGACAGATTTGATATTGTTAGTTCGCTAAATGATAACAGCTTAGATTGTTTCTTGCAAAAAGTTAAAGAGGTTATAAATGCTCTCAATAAGATTTATAGTGGAAAATATAACCGCTTAGCTCTAGGTTCTGTTTGCATATTCTACATCACTCCTGAGAAAATGAATCTTTTATATAATAAAATGGTAAACACAGAATCGGAAGAACTGCCTGTTGAATGGTCTATAAGAAAGGTCATTCGCACTGTGATAGAAAATGAAAAATATAGACTAGTTATAAATAATGTATATACAATCTCTCGTAGAATAGTTATTGAAGACGGCAGTAATACTGATTCTATTGTGTTAGAACATGATATTAATACTTTGGTAGGCTCTGACCTTTCAGCAATTGCAGACCTTTCAGATTTGTTTATTCAAAAAGCATCTGAAACTATATCAGAAAGTATAAATAGCTATTCAAAATATATTAATTCATGAAAAGCGATACAGACATATTTTATTCGCAATCTCAGGTTTCTAGAGAATTTGAATCAGGTATAGATATTAAATATTTAATATCATTAATCGAAGTTGCGAGTGATACATATAATAGGCAGAAAATCAATGCTTCTAAGTTTTCATTGTTTTTATCTACTTTAAATAATGATTCCGAAAACTCTACTATTTTACCCCAGAAATCAGAGAGTTCTACAATATTAGAAATCAGTACACTAGATAAATCTAAGTTTATTTCTAAGTATAAAGATTTTTTTGTTAGAATTTTAAAATCAACTAATATTAATAACGAAGAAGAATCAGAACATTATTTTAATTACTTATTAGAAAAGGATAAAGATGGTGCAACAAAACTTTTAGAAGAAATATTTATATCAACTTTAACTGGAGAATCTTTGGATGAAGATTTACAAGTTAGTATTTTAAAATTGCTATGTAACTATGATTTCAAAGAATTAAGTCCTTCAGCTCAATTAATTGCAACAAGTGCATATAGTATTAATTCTATTAGAGTTAAGTCTGTGACATTTGACCTATTTGGACATTGGGCGAATATAGAAGCGTATAATATGTTGAAAAAATATAACGAACCACAGGAACCTTGGCTTAAAATGAAATATAAGGCTCTTTTAAAATCCCTAAAAATTAAATATGATATATATTAGGAAAATAAAAGAAAGTTCATGGTTCATGGGGCAAGCTCCATTAGATTCTGATTCTATTTCAGACCTTGGTACATCCAATCATGAATTATCTGTGTGGCAAGTACCAAATGATAAATCTAACCTTGATGATATTATTCTTGCGTTAGCATTGACCAGAGATGACACAAATGGTATATTTGTTGTTTTTATTAAAAAAGAAAATATCAAAGAAGAATATAATTGGGATATAATCATTAAAGACCAAGATGGTGATACAGCATTTGATGAGATGAAAAATGAACATAAAAATTTTTTATTAAGTTCAATGTGGGAGCAAGGATATTTTGCTGAGCATATTTTCAATCTTATTCAAGATGAAGCCAATTATATTTATTATGATGAGCCCAAGTTAATATCACTTTTATCTAGCGCAATTGACGAAGGGAGAATATCTATTGATGATTTAAAAAGTCATAATAAAAATAAATGGTTTAAAGCATACAAGAAATATAAAGGTTTATAGGAGTAGATACTCAAATGAATAAAATAAAAGTATCAGCGGCAATTCGCCGCTGATACTTTTAATGCTCTTTACAGGACATTCTTCTCTATTCACCTCTTTACTACTCACACGTTATGACCGCCGTATGGTCGTTTATGGCTACAAACCGGACACTTTCATAGCTGTTTACCCAGC
>ERZ773177.1160-NODE-1160-length-12020-cov-5.00318_pt1 | contig 12020 bp, 9 predicted proteins | sample MGYA00580534_ERZ773177 | MGnify/ENA primary metagenome ERZ773177 (study PRJEB29015, sample SAMEA2737872) | human gut metagenome | biome: human gut; feature: human-associated habitat; material: faeces | place: China | collected 2012 ...
GTATATCAACATTGCTCGGTTGGTGCACTTGAGACAAGTGCACCCCCTTATAGGTACCAATCTTTATACGGGTGTACGAGCAGTTGTGAGTTGTAATAGCGGCGGTCGCCCGTCACCTCCTCACCGATGAAGCTGGGCTTTGCAAAGGGTTCATCCTCCGAGGCGAGTTCCACCTCTGCAACCACAAGTCCGGCGTTGTCGCCAAAGAACTCGTCTACCTCGAACGTGTGGCGCGCATCGGGCGACTTCACGAGCCAGCGACACTTGTCTATCACTCCGCCGCGGCAAAGCTCGAAGAGATGCTCCGCCTCATCGTTCGTTATCTCCTTCTCAAACTCGTAGCGCGACAGTCCAGCCTTGTCGCTATGGCTTTTTATCGTCAGCCATGAGCGGTCGTCGCGGGTGCGAACGCGCACAGTAGCCGTCTGACAAGGCATGTACCCCTGTTTGATATGGCTATGAGAAAAGGCAGCCGACTTGTAGTCGCTGCCTTTACGTATGAGGAACTTACGTTCAATTTCTAATCCACTCATATTTTGTGTTCTATTATACCTGGGTTAACGACCAAACGATGAACGCTGCGGTAAGCACAACAAGCGTCCAAATGATGCCCTTGATAACCTTCTTTGCTTTCTTCTCTTGCTCTGCCGCATACTTTGCGCGACGAATATTACTTTTCTGGCTCATAGTTATTTTGATTTTTAATTGATTGTTTTGTCTTTTATCTTCTAGAATTTCTAGAAAATCTAGAGTTTCTAGAAGATCTAGAAGATATAGAGCTTTTATGACACATAGAACCTACAGAATCTCTATAGCATTCCCTCTTATTCCTCCTCGCTCACTGGGAACTCCATAAGATACGCCTTGATGAAGCCGTCTATCTTGCCATCCATCACGCCGTCGACGTCGGTGGTTTGGAAGTTGGTGCGGTGGTCCTTCACGCGGCGGTCGTCGAAGACGTAGCTGCGTATCTGACTGCCCCACTCTATCTTCTTCTTGCCTGCCTCTATCTTAGCTTGCGCCTCAAGACGTTTCTTCATGGCGCGGTCGTAGAGCTGCGACTTGAGGAGGCGCATAGCGTTGTTGCGGTTCTCGAGCTGTTTGCGGCTCTCGGTGTTCTCGATGAGGATTTCTTCTTCCTCACCGGTATCGGGGTCGGTGTACTGGTAGCGCAGGCGTACACCCGTCTCTACCTTGTTCACGTTCTGACCGCCTGCACCGCCTGAGCGGAAGAGGTCCCAACTAACCTTCGACGGATCGACATATACTTCTATGGTGTCGTCGACAAGTGGTGATACGAACACCGAAGCGAACGATGTCATACGCTTGCCCTGCGCGTTGAACGGCGACACACGCACGAGGCGGTGCACTCCGTTCTCGCTCTTGAGGAAACCGTAGGCGTACTCGCCGCCTTCTATCTCCATCGTAACGCTCTTGATGCCTGCCTCATCGCCCTCTTGAAGGTTGCTGATTGTCACCTTATGTCCGTGAGCCTCAGCCCAGCGCATATACATACGCATGAGCATCTGCGCCCAATCCTGACTTTCCGTGCCACCTGCACCTGAGTTAATCTTCATCACGCAGTCCATAGGGTCTTCCTTCTGGCGCAGCATGTTCATCAGTTCGAGGTCTTCGATGGCAGCGATGGCTTTGGCATAATCGTCGTCCACCTCCTTTTCGGTGACGAGTTCATCCTTATAGAAGTCGAAGGCGAGCTGCAGCTCATCGGCAAGCTGACGCACACCAGCGTAGCCTTTTATCCAACGCTCCAGCGTCTTCACCTTCTTCATCTGTTCCTCAGCACGCTTCGGGTCTTCCCAAAAGTCGGGAGCCTGCGTGCGGAGCTGTTCTTCTTCGTATTCTACTTTCTTCTGGTCTATATTAAGATAGTGCTTGAGGGCATCGGTGCGCTCAAGCACATCTTTCAGTTGGTCGGAAGTGATCATTATTCTTCGTACATTTTTTCTATTTCCTGCTTGTAGTTCTTGTACACCACAGGGCGGCGTATCTTTAGCGTATTGGTGAGCTCGCCCGACTCCAACGAGAAGTGGTGCGGGATGAGTGTGATGCGCTTCACCTGCTCGTAGTGTGCGAGCTGCTGCTGCAAGGTCTGTATGCGTGCGAGTATCATCTTGTTGACACGCTCGTTGGCACAGAGGTCTTCGCGTGAGCTAAATTCAATACCGTGCTCCTTCGCCCACTCCTCCACGAGTCGGAACTCGGGCACGATGAGTGCCGATACGAACTTGCGTTCGTTGGCAACCACTGCCACCTGGTCGATATACTTGTCTACGAGGATGAGCGACTCCACGAGCTGTGGTGCCACATACTTGCCGTTGGATGTTTTGAAGAGGTCCTTGATGCGGTCGGTGAGGAAGAGCTCTCCGTCCTTTATGTATCCAGCGTCGCCTGTGCGGAAGTAACCATCTTCGGTGAATGCCTCCTTATTGGCTGCGTCGCGGTGATAGTAACCCTTAGTGATGGTCGGACCCTTGAGAAGTATCTCATCATTGTCGCCAATCTTCACGTCGATGCCCGGAATCGGATAGCCTACGCCACCGATTGTGTATGGTTTGTCGCTGCGGTCGCATGATACGGTGGCAAGACTCTCTGTGAGACCGTAGCCCACAACCATGTTGATGCCTACGGAGTGAACGAAGCGTTCTACCTCGGGTGCTACGCGTGCGCCTGCTGTTGGGAAGAGATTACCGTTCTCCAAGCCGAGCTGCTTGCGAACGAGTCGCAGAATTGTCTTATCAACGAGTTTGTACTCCATAGCGAGCAGCGGCGACGGACACTTGCGACGGCTCTTGCAGTCGACGTTGTAGCGGCGTCCCACCTCAAGCGCATGGCGGAAGAGCTTCCGCTGGAGTGGACTTGCACTTTCTATCTTCTCCAGCACTGCCTGATACACCTTCTCCCAGAAGCGTGGCACTGCCGACATACACGTCGGATGTGTCTCGCGCATCGACTGCTGTATCTCGTGTGGGTCGGTATTAATAATAATGTGTGCTCCGACCGAGAAGCTGAGGTATGTGAAGCCACGCTCGAAGATGTGCGTGACGGGTAGGAACTGTATTGTGCGGTCTTTATCGCTGATGTCTACCACAGCAGCGTTAGCTGCAAGTGCTGCATCGTACTGACCGTATGTGAGCATAACACCCTTTGAGTCGCCGGTTGTGCCAGATGTGTAGAGGATATTGCAGAGGTCATCCGTTGATGCCTCGTTATATAGTTGTTCTACCTCCGACTGGCGCGGCAAGCCTTCGCCGTGCTTCAGGAAGTCGTCGAAGTAGAGTGCAGCGGGGTCGTGTGTAGAGATGCGCACAGAGCGGTCGAAGATGATGATGCGCTCCAGCGTATGGCAGAGTGCGAATATGCGGTGTGCCTTGTCATACTGCTCCTGCTCGCCGACAAAGATGAAGCGCACCTGCGCATCGTTAATCATATATTGTATCTGCTGCTCAGAGGCTGTGGCATAGAACGGGATAGATACAAGCTTCACGCCATAGGCACCGAAGTCGGTAATGAGGTACTGCAGACAGTTCTGTGAGAACACAGCAATCTTGTCATGCGGCTTCGCACCAAGGTTGAGCAGAGCGTTGCTCGCTTGCTTTACCAACTGTGAGAAGCGGTTGTAACTGGTCTTCTTCCAAACAGAAGAGCCAAAGCTTTTATAGGTGAACGCGGGACGTTCGCCGTATTTTTCCGCCAACTTGTGGGCGATTACCGAAAGGTGACATCTTGTTTGCATAAGCATTGTATTTAGCAAGACTGCTGCGTGCAGCCTATATGATTATGCAAAAATACGCTAAAAATAGGAAAGAACAAAAAAAACGATAATATATTTTTTCAAAAGGAGACTTAACAAGATGGAAATACAGAAGAATGTAGTGGAAGAATAGAAGAACGAGCAAGCAACAATACTGATTAACAAAAAAGCAAATGCTTAACCAGCGTTTTGCCGGTTAAGCATTTGCTTTATATACAATGTGAACTAAACTGTTTACTTCACAACCTTCTCGCCATTAACGATGTAGAGTCCCTTACCGAGCTTCGACACATCGTTGCCAAGATAGCGTCCGTCGAGCGAGTAGACACCGCGTACAGCAGGTGTGGTGTTACCACTTGTCACTACACTCTCAATACCAGTCCAACTACTATCGCTATCCAACTCAAGCGACTCTATCTCACGGTCTTCATTGATAACCAAGATATAGCTATTATGATCTACCTCATGGCTACGAATTGGCTGCCATGTCGTTTCATCGTCGTCCTTAGCAGCAAGGAACACTCGATATTCGCCAGCAGGGAGTGCTGCTACAGAACCAGTAATATCATCTATCCAGAATCCCTCACTTGTCTTCTGGCCATCCAGTCGCTGTCCTTTCTTTATGAGATAAGCTTTACCCGTTTTGATATTGATAGCTCTAAGCTGAATATAGCCCGAGAATGGATCAATATCGGTATTAATCAAGTAACCATCCAAGCTTGCGGTGATAGTCTTCTCATCATAGGTCATATCCAGTTTTCCACGCATGCAAATGAGCGAGCGTACAGAGCCCTGATAACGTTTATCAGTTGCAGTACGCATCTCTACCATCTGCTGTCCGTCGCTGAAACCGTTGAGACCTGCGATATCAAAATATCCATTCTGGTCACCGTTCCATCCCCAGTTGACATGCACATCGCCATCCTCATTGTAGCCATCAAGAATGAAACAGTGACCACCAGTAGTATTACTCTGACCACCATAGAGGACTGGACACTTGTCGTTGAGCTCGCGATAAACAATATTCATCCACTCTTTTACATTGAAGGACGAACGACTATAGCACTTTATGTGCTTATTAAAGCCAAAGTACTCGCGTAGCGCACGGCACGACTCATAGATGAAAGCACCCGAACCGCTGATTGTATACTGCATACGCACGGCATAACCACAGTGCTTCATGATAGTAGCTACAGCATTAGCCTGCTCTTCGGTATAAGAGCCATCCTTGTATTCGTTGAGCATCTTATCCCACTGATATGTAGTTTTGCTAAAGTCAGCCTCAAGAGTCTGTGACGGTTCACCTGAGCCAGGTGCAAAGTCGTAAATAATATCACCCTCACCATGCACCGGATACTTGAAATAGTGCAAAATCATAGACATCGCGGTAGACACACATCCCGTAACATAATGCTTCTTTTCGCCCGTCTTCTTGTCGGTGTAGAGCGGAGTCATATTGTTGTATGGAGTATCCTGTCCCCAACGTGTGGTAAGCAATTCGCCTACGCTTGCTGCGTATTCAGGCGACGGTTTGGCTTCTTCCAGTTTACGTCCCTGCTGCTTTGCACGTTCGAGCGAAGCGTTCAGCGTTGTCATATACCAATCGAAGCCAGGGTTATTATTTGTTGTAAACTGTGTCTCAGAGTAGCCAAACACGGGTTTAAACTGATCGTCATTAGCAACAATGGCAAAGCCACCATTTTCGTAGCCAACAACTGTGAGTTGTGTGTTCTTTGCAAGTATGCGCAAAGGCTGAGCCGAGCGCACCTTGTGCATTGCAGAAGGCATCTTCGCAAGCGCAGCAGCGGCTGCCTGACGTATCTGAGTCTCCGAGCGTTCTGCTGCCGAAACTTGCAGTGCGGCTGAAGCAAGAAGAGCAATTGCGATAAATTTCTTTGTCATATCTTTGAATTGATTTTTAAAAACACTAAGCGGATTGACGGAGTCATTAAAACCCCGACAATCCGCCCTATGAGTTTATGTTATGTGTAAATCACAATAACGAGTTTAAGTCTTATTTTCTCTGAAGTTTGAGGTTAACGTAGGGAATGCCACTGCCTGAAGCAGAGATATAGAGTGCAGCGTTGGGGTCGAATGTTATCTCCTTTGAAACAACGTTGTTCTCATCAACAGTGAACTTACCCTTAATCTCACCATCAGCCAACTTGTCATTCTTTACCACCTGCCAAGAGAACTCAAAGCCCTGAGTAGAGAAGATTGTCTCCTTAGATGTACAGTTGAAATTCAGCTGACCGTTCTTTGTTGCCTCATCATACGAGTAGTTGAAGCTCCATGACAACGGCACTTCACTTTTTGCCAAAGCGAGATAGAACTTAGAAGTATAAGCAAGTACCTGCTTACCACGAAGTGGTGAGTTATCATCAGCAATAACAGACAATGTAACGTCAGCCGTGTAATCCTTCACAACCGGAGTTCCGTCTTCATTCATCAACGGTTTGTCATCTTTATCAAACTGCACCTCAGAGTAACTCATCACCCAATCACCAGCAATGAGGTCGTAAACTGTACGTTCATCGTTCTCGATTTTCACATCAAGAGTATTCTTTGCACCTAACTTTGCACCTTCAACGCTGAGTGTGAAGCGCACCTTGCGGTCGCTATTTATAATCTTATCATCAAGCACCTTCATCTCGAAGTTCATAACCTCACTTGTAATAGTGTCGGTCTTCACAACAAGAGTCTTGGTTGTGATTGAATAGTCGCCCTCAGAGCCATTAGCGCTCTCCTTAGCTGCTACATATGATGGAGCTTCGCTGCTACCATCAACGCCCTCTGCTTTGATGGTAAGACGAATCATACCATTACGCTTTCCGGTAATCTTAACAGGGAGCTTAATCAGTCCCTCGTTCTCCTTTACTGTCATTGTAGTTTTTTCAAACTCCACGGCAGTAGTTGCATCTGTGTTGTAGGTTTCGTCATCACTACAAGCAGTGAAGAGTATGGCTGCAACCATCAGCATGAACAATTTTATATATTTCATATTTGTTCTGTTTTAAAATGTTACGTATTCGTTTTATGAATTAGTAGCCAGGGTTCTGCTTCAACTTCTTATTTACCTCAACTTCGTCCTTCGGGATTGGCCAAAGCATACGATAGTCTGTTGCAGCAATGTTGAGATCGGTTGTGTTAGCACCAGGGTTGCTACAGAGGTCGCGCTGCTGTGGTACGCCACGCTTTACGCCCATGCCGTAACGCTTGAGATCCTTGAAGCGGAAGCCCTCACCTACGAACTCGCGTGCGCGTTCATCCTTTACATCAGACAGAAGAGTTGCAGCATCTGTATATGTAACAGCCTTGAAACCTGAGATGCGCTTCTTACGGAAGTCGTTCAGATACTTGGCAGCCTTTGTCAGATCATGTGCAGGAGCGAGTGCATAAGCTTCAGCTGCGATGAGATACATCTCAGGCAAGCGGAACACCTTCGGCATATGACAGAACTCTGCCGACTCGTCCATACTTGTCATGAGCCAAAGGACACCTTCCTTGTTAAACTTATTGAGACACTGTACACGACCAGCAGCACCAGTAGATGTAACCACGCTAACCTCTGTAAAGAATACAGAACGGCGGTAGTCCTTTGCATCGTAGAGGTTCAGCAAATCCTTTGTCGGAACATAGTCTGGTGTAGAGCCAACCTGCTTCGGAAGATAAACACTACCGGTAGCGCTCGGCAGGTCAGATGTTGAAGATGAAACAAGGGTAAAGAGCGACTCCGAAGTACCATTATACTTCTTGCCATACTGGAACTGCATACCATCATAGTACCACTCGTTGATAAGCTGAGATGCTGAAGAACAAAGTGCATACTTTGCAGTAGTGTTCTTGATAACAAGTTCTGCCTCCTTATATGCCGTCACGTAATCCTTCTTAGTCAGAGCTACACGTGCACGAAGAGCGTGGATACAGTCGAGAGTTACATACTCAGAGCGGTATTCACCTTTTGTTGTAACGTACTGCATAGCCTTGTCGAGGTCATCGTTCACCTGCTTGTACGACTCTTCAAGTGTGTTACGTCCAGGATATGATGCAGGGTTAAAATTCTCGCTAAAATGCAAATTGTATGATGCACCAAGGTCTGGCTGTGTTGCATTTGTTTCGCTATATGCGGGACTATAGTACTCCAAAAGACCGAAGATAGCATAAGCACGCATGAAGTAAGCATCGCCTAACGCTGCATGTGCAATCTTAAGACCTTCAGTGCCTTTCACGTTGTCACCGTCAGGGAAAAGGTCGGGCTTTTCATCAGGCTTAGCCTTTGCATAGCCATCGATGATGAAGTTAGCCTGCGAGATGAGACCCTGATAGCCTCCATACACACCAGAGAATGCTCCTGTCTGTGTTGTAAAGTCCCAACGATACATCTCACCGAGCGTGTTTGAGAAACCTGCCATAGCATTGAACTGGTCAGCCTGTACGTCGGTAGAGTTAATGAAGCTATTACCGCTTACGCAGCCCTTGAGTGCTGCATAAAGTGTGGCACGCGCAGCGTTGAAGCTGGAAGGAGTCTCAAGTGCCAAATCGGTAGGCAGATAGCCTACTGGTTCGATGTCGAGCTCGCAAGAAGTAGTCATAAGACCAACTGCAAGTGCCAATGTCAAATATATTTTTTTCATATACTTTATCTCCTTATTATATGTGATATATTAGAATGTTAACTGTGCACCGAATGAGAACTGACGTGTGTTAGGATAGTTACCTACAGACAAGAATCCGTCAACCTCAGGATCGTAGCCACTATAGTTAGTGATGGTGAACAGGTTACGTGAAGCGAAGTAAACAGTAACACCCTTGAGGATGTGTGTAGCGTTCATCCACTGCTGTGGCAACTTGTAAGAGAGCTGCAAGAACTTCAGACGAAGGAAGTTTGCGTTCTCGAGCAAGTGGGTATCCATATGGCGCTGTGCGTTAGCTGCAGCGATTGTTGTAACATCGCCCGGTTTCTGCCACATATCGAACATCTTTGTGCTCTGGTTCCACTGTGTTGCGAAACTTGGGTTCTCGATAAAGTAACGCTCCTGGTTGATCATTGAGCGACCGAACACGCCAGCAAACTGCAACTCGAGTGTCAAGCCCTTCCAAGATGTAGTAGAGTTAAGACCGAACTGCCAAGGTGCGGAAGCGTTCTTGCCCGTAAACACGCGGTTGTTCTCGTCGTAAACCTTTGTCTCGTTGCCGTACTTGTCGAGCCATACGTTCTGACCGTCAGCTGGGTCTACGTGGCTCCAACGTACCATATAGAACTCACCGTACGGGTGACCTACCTTCAGCTTGGTATAGTCGCTCATAGCGTACTCGTCCTGACCGTTGAAGAGCTTCGTAATCTCGTTCTTTGTGTAGCTTACGTTTGCACTTACGTTCCAGTACAAATCCTTTGTGCTGAAGATGTCGCATCCTACTGTAGCCTCGAAACCACGGTTGAAGAGCGAACCTACGTTAGCATAACGAGAGCCGAAACCTGTTGTATAAGATACCGGCACAGCAAGAATCATATCAACAGTCTTCTTGTCGAAGAACTCGAAGTTGTATGTAAATCTCTTGAACATGCGTCCAGAGAGTGCGAGGTTGAGGGTCTTAACCTTCTCCCAAGAGAGCTCTGAGTTGCGCGGATTAACAACGCCAAGACCTACGACACCATTATAGTTGCCACTAACACCTGCAAGAGCTAATGCGAGGTTTGAAGAGATATTGGCATTACCGGTAACACCGTAAGAAGCCTTAACCTGCAACTCGTCAAGCCACTTCTTTGACGACTGCATAAACTTCTCACCCGTTACGTTCCACATAATGGCAGCAGCACCGAATGTAGCCCACTGATGACCTTCTGCGAAGAGCGAAGAGCCGTCGCGACGACCAGAGAGGTCGAGGAAGTAGCGGTTGCCGTAAGCGTAGTTAGCCATTGCGAACCAAGAGTTGCGAGCCTCTTTTGACTCAGAGTCGCCAGGAATTTTGGCATAAGCCTGCACACCGCGCGACATAAGAAGGAGGCGGTTATCTGTAAGACCTGCCATACTTGCGCTGAATGCGGTAGTCTTATCATTCATCGACTCCTGACCCAGGAGCACTGTAAAGTCGTGTACACGAGCAACATTAAACTTATACTCAGCAGTGTTGGTAACTGTCCAACGATAGAAGCGTGACATCGACTTGCTCACCTGACCAGTCGGGAAGATGTTATAATCCTCGCCCTGAGTGGTGAGCTGCTTATAGAATGTGCGGTAGTCGTTGCAGTCGAGACCCAAAGATGAACGGATGTTCAATCCCTTAATCGGGCTGAGGTTAACGAACACGTTCTCGTTGATACGGATACGGTCGTTGTATGAAGGCTGCAGCTCCGAGAGCCACTCTGGAGAGTAGACAGCGCTCATATCCTCATACTTGTGGAGCTTCTTACCATAGCCAGAGAATGTACCTTTCTCCATATCCACATCAAGCATTTCGTATGGGCTCTGTGTTGGCAGATACATACGTGCAGCAAAGATCTTGTTGTACAAGCTGGTGCCTTCGCTACCAAATGCTGTTGTATTGTTCTTTGTATAAGCAAGGTTGGTGTTAGAACCGAGCTTCAACCAGTCGTTAACCTTAATCTCTACGTTTGCACGAACAGTCTCACGGCGCAAGCTTGAGTCGTCCATGATACCATCTGCTTTGTAGTGACCGTATGAGATAAGATAGTTGGCGTTAGATGTACCGCCACGTACCGAAGCGTTGATGTTCACAGTAGGAGCTGAGCTACCGAAGAAGTAGTCGCGCCAGTTGGTAGAAACACCTGTCTTCTTATAGAAGTTCTTCTTTGCAAGGTAACCAGCGTTGGTTGCGAGACTCGGGTTGATAGCCTGCTGGAAATCCAACCACTGGTTAGCGTTCATCACCTCTGTCTTATCGCCTGCAAGCTGTGACATAGAGTAAGAAGCCGAAACAGACACCTCAGGAGCCTGACCATACTTACCCTTCTTTGTTGTGATTACGATAACGCCATTGGCAGCGAGTGAACCGTAAACAGCTGTAGAAGAAGCATCCTTGAGAACTGTCACATTCTCAATATCGTTAGGGTTAAGCGAGAGATATGTATTCTGAGATACCATTGAGCCATCAAGAATGTAGAGAGGTTCTGTGGCTGCATTGATAGAAGTAATACCACGAATACGCATTGAAGCGGTAGCTGAAGGATCACCTGAAGAGGTCATAACCTGCAAACCTGCCACCTGACCCTGAAGAGCGTCGGCAACGTTAGCAACCGGGCGATTTGAAAGCTTTTCCGAATTAACAGTAGATACTGAACCGGCAATGGTACCAAGCTTACGGGCAGAACCATAACCCATTACAACCACCTCACCAAGTGCCTCACTATCCGTATAGAGAGTCACCTTCATGCCGTCTTTTGCAGGCATTGTGGCTGTCTGCATACCAATATATGTAATGACGAGCTGTGTACCCGGCTTTACATCGATTTTGAACTCACCATCGAGGTTGGTGACAGCTCCCTTGTCTGTCTTGTCACCCTTGACCTTAACGGTGGCACCAATCACAGGTTCGCCGTCCTCACTTGAGACTACGAAACCCTTGACTGTGGTCTGTGCCAATGCCATTCCTATACTGAGGAAGAGGCAGGCAAGCATCATTGTCAGTCTTTTTTTCATATTAATTCTCTCTCTTTAAATTAATTAATTATTTATTATTTGATTTTATTCTTATCTGGTACGTCCTCGTATTCGTTAAGATAACATTATTCTACAAATACAAAACACATACAAAACACTATGCGCTTAATGAAATTTTAAAACTCATTTGCAAATTTAATTAATAATTGTTTCCCAACCAAATATTTTAACTCAAAAAGCTATGTTTTAATACAAAAACGCTCCATTTCACATAAAAACGTGATATTTTTCTTAATATTTATAAGTTTTTGCGAACTTAAAAAATCAAAATGACGCAATTATTCCGTTTGCCCAAACAATATTATTATGATGTTTGGTTCGCGCACACACAAAACAATTTGACAATGCGGACACAACAAGTGTTAAGACAATATTTGAGTTTTCCGATATTTTGCCAACCGAAATATGAGGTTTTCAAACTCTAATGTGCTGCCCACGTCGTTTGATTGTAATGGGTGTGTCATCGGACAGCGGACGCAATCTGATCGGACGGCGGACGCAATCTGATCGGGTGGCGGACGCAATCTGATCGGACGGCGGACGCAATCTGATCGGGTGGCGGACGCAAT
>ERZ773177.1182-NODE-1182-length-11793-cov-30.5786_pt1 | contig 11793 bp, 12 predicted proteins | sample MGYA00580534_ERZ773177 | MGnify/ENA primary metagenome ERZ773177 (study PRJEB29015, sample SAMEA2737872) | human gut metagenome | biome: human gut; feature: human-associated habitat; material: faeces | place: China | collected 2012 ...
AGCAGCGGGAGTATGAAGCCAGCAAGATGGCATATCGTGATATCAAGAATTCGATTGATACCGCTAAGCGAGAAGGGAAAGAAGAAGGCCTGGCTGAAGGCAGGGAGAAGGGACTGGCTGAAGGAATGAAAAAGGGCTTGGTAAAAGGCTTGGCTGAAGGCTTGGAGAAGGGCATGAACAAGCGAAGCCTTGAGATTGCCAGAAAGATGCTGGCAAATGGTATGGATGCTGCTACGGTGATGGAAATAACAGGATTGTCGGAGAGTCAGTTACAGCAGCTGAAAGGATAAGGAACTGCCTGGAGATACTAATGATCTCTGTGGCTGCATCTTTGATATCTATTGTGTAACCGACGATGGCAAGCATTTTATCGTTGAGATGCAGGACAGATGGGTACCCTTCTTTGTGAATCGTTTCATCTATCTTTCTCTTCCTTTCTTTGATAAGAGTGAGGAAGAATGCAAGACAGGTTTTGAAAAATTGATTTATGTATTGAAGTATATGGAAATGGATGAAGTATTTAAAAATTTGCCTTTAGCGGAACAAAAGAAGATGCTCGATCATCTTGCAAAATTGCCAGATGTTCGTTTCTTGAGTAGTGAGGAGCGGGAAAAATACGATGAAAGTATCAAGGCTGTTGATGATTACTACTCCGGCCTTTATGGCTCTTATGTTGAAGGCGAGGAAAAGGGAATTGCTAAAGGAATTGCTAAAGGTAGAGCAGAAGGTAGAGCAGAAGGTGAACTATCTAAAGGTTTGACAATAGCCCGTAACTTGTTGTCAATGGGTATGTCTTGGTCGCAAATCATGCAGGCTACTGGATTGACAGAAGAAGAATTGAAGCCGCTTCAGGCGTAGTGTATATTTCGGCTGCACCCTTTCGGCTTGCCCCACACGCCCTGAAGGGGCAGAAGCTCCTAGCCCAGGGCAACACCCTGGGTATTAATGAAATATAAACCAACGCCCTGTAAGGGCAAAAGCTTTAAAAATATTCGAATTTTAATCTATAGGCTTATGGTACATGTAAATGAAACAATAGTTATCAAGAACTCTTCTCCCAAGACCAAAGGTAATGTATCAAATTGGTCGCTCGTAAAATACAAGATGGAATGATATAGCAAATAAATACACAAATGAATCTACAAAATGATAAAGAAAAGTAAATTTTACATTGGATTATGCAGTCTCATTACTGTTCTGGCAATTATTATCATCTGTCTGGTCGACCATGTGTATTATATGACCTGCCCTACATGTAATGGTGAGGGTGATGCTTGGGTTAAATGTGACCGATGTGATGGAGAAAAAATTGTCCGCTGCGATTATTGTGATGGAACTCAAGTGGTGACATGTAGAGCTTGTGGCGGAGAAGGAGGCGAACGTTGTTTTCATTGCCAAGGAACAGGCGGAAAAGAATGTATTTCTTGCCAGGGGAAAGGAGGCAAACGTTGTGGTATGTGTTTTGGGGCAGGAATAGATTCCCGTGGAGAAACCTGTTTCTTTTGCAAAGGCAGAGGAGTGCAAAGATGTACGATGTGCCAAGGTAGTGACAAGGAGAGGTGTTCCATGTGCAGAGGCAGGGGAATAAGCATTTGTGTTTCCTGTGGCGGTCGAGGTGTTGTGGAGTGTAAGCATTGTCATGGGCAAGGATCTGTCACTTGCCCGAAATGTAACGCTGAAGGCAAAGTCTTTGGCGAGTGTCCTACTTGTAAAGGACGTGGTAAAGTAGAAAAGTAATCTGTCCATCGTAGTTTTGACTTGGTGTCCAAGCAAGATAGTTATGGCTCTAATGCCTTGAACTTTACCCTACGAAGAATATATATCAGTTTATCTTGGTCAATAAGGTGAATGGTCAAGCATGGCATTTGCAATGGGGGGATATAAATCGTTGGTTCAGAATAATGAAGAATCCGTGTCTTCCAAAGTCGAGTTTGACAAAAATGACTTTGACCAAAAATGCCCCCCAAAAAATGAGGGTGTATCATAAGCCACATCCCATACGCCCTGTAAGGGCGAAAGCTTTGTATATAGTCCAGTATTTTAAAGCTTTTGCCCTTACAGGGCGACAAGTTTGTATCCGTAATTACCCAGGGCGATGCCCTGGGCTAGGAGCTTCTGCCCTTTCAGGGCGTATTGGGTAATTTCAACCGTACAGGTCGCAAAAAAATCTGCCAAAAAATTGGTGTTTCCAAATGATTCAATCCCTCTGGCGAACAATATTGGACTTTTGAGTTGCTAGATGTTGAAACTGCAGAAAGAACAGAGTATGTAAGAAAGATAGTAGCTCATTATGGGGCTATGGGAGAGAGCAGTTGCAATAATGTGGGGTCAGCCATATCAACCTCCCATCTTATTTTACTGATAATGAGTTTATCGTGCTCTGAAAAATTCTCGGATTTTTCTAGTGCATTTGACAGAATTTCTTCTGCCAGCCTTAGTTGGTCAACGAACCATCTCATGTCATTTGATACTTTCTTCATAATTCTTTTCTTTTGATTCTATGTCGCGAAGATACAAAAAAATCCGAATAATCGGATACCATTTCATCTTTCTTATATTTTTCGCGCACTTATAAACATTCTCCCTTTGCCAGTAACTTTTTCTAAAACTTTTTCCCGATTTTCTTGCATGTTTCGAAATATTGTTGTACTTTTGAAGGAGAATATAGAAAAGAAGAATCTTTGCCCGAAGAGACAAAATTTGAAGTCATTCCTAAAATAGGGGAAGGATATTTCTAAAATGATATAGTAGTTGAGGCTTTGCCTCTTATATATATAGAAAGTGTAATTTAATATATAGGATTATGAGAAATTTTACTTTAAGAAAAGGGTTCTTGGGAAGTAAATGTGGAACCCATAGCTCTTTTAAGGGCTTTGTCATGCTTGTTGTCATGATGCTCATGATGGCAAGTTCTGCGATGGCAGAAGTCATTGATGGCTTTCGTTATTTGTTAGATTCTGATACGAAGACTGCAACGCTTCTTCCTAAAAGGGAAGGAAAATATTCTGGTGATATTATTATTCCAGAGAAGATTAAGGGTAATGATGGGGTAGAGTATGTTGTTACTTCATTGGTTGCTTCTTGCTTCGAAGGTTGCAGTGGCTTAACCTCTATCACCATCCCTTCATCTGTTACTTCATTGAGTGAGTCTTGCTTCGAAGGTTGCAGTGGCTTGACCTCTATCACCATCCCTTCATCTGTTACTTCATTGGGTGATGATTGCTTCAAAGATTGCAGTGGCTTAACCTCTATCACCATCCCTTCTTCTGTTACTTCATTGAGGGATGATTGCTTCTCTGGTTGCAGTGGTCTAACTTCTGTTTCTATCCCTTCATCTGTTACCTCATTGGGTGTTTGTTGCTTCTATGGTTGCAGTGGTTTGACCTCCATCACCATCCCTTCTTCTGTTACTTCATTGGGTAATTATTGCTTCTTGGATTGCCGCGGGTTGTCCTCCATTGCTATCCCTTCTTCTGTTACTTCATTGGGTAATTCTTGCTTTGCTGAATGCAGTGGTTTGACCTCCATTACCATCCCTTCTTCTGTTACTTCATTGGGTTATTATTGTTTTGCTAATTGCAGTGGTTTGACCTCCATTACCATCCCTTCTTCTGTTACTTCATTGGGTGATTATTGCTTCGATGGTTGCAGTAGTTTGACCTCTATTACCATCCCTTCTTCTGTTACTTCTTTGTATGATGGTTGCTTCTCTAATTGCAGTGGTTTGACCTCCATCACCATCCCTTCTTCTGTTACTTCATTGGGTAATTCTTGCTTTGCTGAATGCAGTGGTTTGACCTCCATTACCATCCCTTCATCAGTCACTTCGCTGGGAGAAGATTGCTTCGATTGTTGCAGTGGTCTTGAAACTGTTTATTTTAAAGGTAATGTTCCTACGTTCTACTATGATTCAAAACCGGGTATACCGACTACAACTATTATCAAAGTCCCAAAAGAGTATCTACAGGATTATAAAGATGCATTTGGATATAGGTATAAATATATCTATGCCTGGAATCCTAATGGATCAGGTGATGATACCAAGCCAGTTACTCCATGCGCTGCACCATCTATTTCTTACGCATCAGGAGAGTTGAAGTTCACTAGTGAAACGGCTGGTGCTGAGTATCACTATACAATTACGGATGCCGATATGGCTTCTGATGCTTATAGCAAGGATGGCAAGTTTACTCTTTCTGCAGCCTATCATATTTCTGTTTATGCAACAGCTGATGGCTATTCAGCATCTGATAAGGCAGAGGCTACGCTGTATTGGATTAATGCTAACCTGGAGAATGGTACCAACATCAACCAGGTAAGAACACGGGGCGTGGTGGCATCGGCTCATGATGGCATCATCAGCCTCTCTGGTCTTGACGATGGCGAGGTGGTGAAGTTTTTCGCTGCTGACGGTAAGTATCTCGGCTCTACGATTGCCGCCAACGGTGCTGCCACTTATGCTGTATCCGAGTCTTTGGTTATCGCCAAAGTGGGTAAGGATTCTATCAAGATTGCGATGAAATAAATAATATGCATTATGCCTCAAAACCATGTTGGGTTACCAGCATGATTTTGAGGCATAATTTAGTTGATTCCATTTCTGTAGCAGTTTCTCCAGAATATTTTAACAATGGGCGTTTAGTTGTAACTGCTCATGCCCATAGGAACGCCTAGCGGACTTGCGTTTCTCTGCACAAAGTTAAAGTAACGTTAAATATGCAACTTGCAGAACATCGTTATGCTTTTTTGCTTACCTTTGCATTTAATAATCATGAATAGTGACAACAATGAACCTACCAACCATTGTTACCATTTTAAAAACATCAAAACAAATAAATAATGACAGAGCAAGAGCTACAACAATATATTCGCCAACGCTATCCAGAGGAAAATGCAAGATGCGAATGGAAGGAGATGAAGAATCTGAAAAACTCCTTTAATGGCAAAGAAGGCAATGATGTGCTTTCCTACGTGTCGGCTATCGCTAACATGGAGGGCGGGGAACTTGTGATAGGTATTAAAGACAAAACCTTAGACATTGTTGGAACAGACTTGTCTGCATTGACCTTTAATGGCTTTATGGCAACACCATTAACGGCAACTTTTAAATTGGTGGAGCAATGTGTGAATCTTTCTTCAGAAGGGCTTCGCATAGAAGAATTTGTTACTGATGATAGTAATAAGACGGTTTGGATTATCCATATTCCCAAGCATAAGCCACGCCGCCCAGTCTATGCCCACAGAAAGGCTTGGCAGCGTATAGCCGATTCGTTGGTGGAAATGACATCGGAGCGAGAGCAAAGAATTCTTTCAGAGCCGAGTGCTGCTTTTGGTGATTGGTCTGCTAATATCATAGAAGATGCCACCATCGATGACCTCGATCCTGAGGCTATTCGTATGGCGAGGGAGAAATATGCCGAAAGACATGAAAAAAGAGCTAAGGAAATCGAAAGTTGGGATGATGTAACCTTCCTGAACAAGGCAAAGATTACAAGAGCCGGAAAGATAACCAATGCTGCTATCATCCTACTTGGTAGAGAGGAGTCTGAGCATTTCCTGTCGCCTGCAGTGTGTATCATCCGTTGGAAACTGTTGACAAAAGATGATAAGAACAAGGATTTTCGCAATTTTCATATTCCAATGATTAAGGCTGTGGATGAAATAACAAAGGAGTATATTAGGAACAATAACTATACATATACCGTTAGTGGTAATATATTCCCTGAAAATATGAAACGCTATGATATGTTTACACTTAGAGAGCCGATTAATAATGCCATCGGGCATCAGGATTATGGCATGAGCACACGTATCGAACTTTTGGAATATGAAGATGAGAAACTGGTGATACAGAATTATGGTCAGTTTATACCAAAATCCGTAGAAGATGTGGTTGAACGAGACTGTCCAGATTCAAGATACCGCAATCCTTTCTTGATGGAAGCTATGTGTAATGTAGGAATGGCAGATACAGAAGGTGGAGGAATTAAATAACTCTTTATTGAACAGAAGAAGAGATTCTTCCCAATGCCTATATATACGCTTTCTGATCAAAAGGTAAGATGTGAGATACAAGGAAAAGTATTGGATGAGAATTTTGCCCGGATTCTGGTGAATAATACAGAATTGTCTCTTCCTGAAATTATACTTTTAGATAAGATACAGAAGAAAAAATATGCTGATTTGACAAATGATGCTATAGCGCTGCTTAGGCAAAAGGGATTTGTGGAAGGACGAAAAACTAATTTGTACTTGTCGTATAAAGTAGTGGAGTCTTCCAAGCATATAGGTTTGAAGGCTTCGTATATAAAGAATAAGAGCTTTGATGATTCTTATTATAAAAAGTTGATTGTTGATTACTTGAGGAAGTTTGATTCTGCGTCAAGAAAAGAAATCGAAGAACTTCTTATGGATAAATTGCCAGAGGTTTTGGATGAAACCCAAAAGTATAATAAGGTGACTAACTTGCTGGCTTCCTTAAGGAAGGAAAAATTTATGTGAAGAGGCGTATTTGGTTCTTATGCAAGTAGAGTTTTATAGATTTACAAGAAAACTGCATGATTTACAAGAACTTTTTTGTAAAGTATTGATAGACAGTTAGGAATATTTTTGGCGATTTACAAGAAAACTGCAAGGTTTACAAGAAAATTACAAGAAAACAAGATTGTTATGGTCATACAGGCATATATCGTAGACCACTGGTTTGGAGAAGATGAACGCTGAAAAGCCTGTGTCCATCTTCTACGACCATAATGCGCTTTGTCGCAGAGCAGCCTCTCGGGTCTTGACGATGGCGAGGTGGTGTTTCCGAGTCTTTGGTTATCGCCAAAGTGGGTAAGGATTCTATCAAGATTGCAATGAAATAAGGATTGTGCAGAGCGATGCACCTACCGTAAAATCATAAAAAGTAAGGGGAAGAAGGCGAGTAACGTAAATTGCTCACTTTTTTCCCTTTTTTTGTAAATAATTCTGAGAAATGAAGTGCTTTGAAACTTTTTTTAGGAGCTATTGCTCCTAATTGTTTTGCCTGACATAAAAATATAAATTACCTTCGTAGAAATTTTTAAAAATAAAATCAACATGAAGGTAAATACGGATACTGGAATAATATCTGCACAGGGGTACATGGAAGAGGAGCTCAGTAACGAACTAAGGCCCCTCGTAAAATCTATGTTGCAGAAAGATATAGTAACCCGCAAGCAACTTAAAAAGGAATTTCATATCGATTATAAAACCGTCAGAAAACTTGTTATTGACGGGGTAAAGATTTCTATGGGTTCCATATTGAAGTTCAATTATGCTATTGCTTATTATCTGAATGAAGAGCTGAATAAACAGAAGAGCAAGGCAAATAAGGAAAAAGTTGATGAGGTTTCTGTAAGTGAGGTTGAAAAACTTGATAAAGGGTATAGAAAACTTTATGGTATACAAGCTACTATAGTTGATGAACTAATCGCCAAAGGAGTAGATTTGAGAACGCTGAAGCTTTGATAAACAAATAACAACTATAATATTTAGCCGTACATGAGTATTTGTGTGGCTATCATGAAGAAACAAATAACAATATTAACTTTTAAACAAATAAAAATGAAAAATTCAACATGAAATCGGGGGAGGCATTCCTCATACTGCTCTGCAGCTCAATGTCTCCGAAGTAAGGATTCACCCTGGAAAACTTTCAGGGGCCACCTCTTCTTCCAAGATTGAGGAAGTAAATTTAGTCTATCTTAAAATGAGAAGATATATGACTAAACTTATCGTAAAACTGAAGATTGCCCTGGCTGTGTTGGGAATCATCAGTATGAGTGTTGATATCGTAGTTAACCTGAAAGGCATTCGCGTGTTTGAGGGTACTACAAGTGTTGATAACCTTATAAGTCTTTTTGAATCATGAAAGTCAGTTGCATACTAAATTTTAATGGAGATATTCATGTGGGAGGTGTGAATCTTGGCAATGTCGTGAACTTCAATCCTTCGCATGATGCCGCAAGAGAGAGGTATAAGAGAGATGATTTTTCTGATTCCGAAGTAACGGAAACTGACTTTGAAGATGATGATGAAGAGGACAAAAGGAATAATAAGAAAGCATCTGGCATAACTAAGTTATTCTTACCTCATAAACGTAATATTCCTAAAGAATTGAAAGGAGAAAAAGCACAACAGATTCTGAAGAGTTTGTATGAGTATGGGATTTTGGATGAAAACTACCAGCCTGTCAATCTTTCTGGCTACCAGAAAGGTTATCTTGCCTATAAGTTATCCATCAAACTGCATATTACCAAGCTATGGAAAGTATTCTCACAGTTATGGGATATGAACCCTGCTGTGCTCAGAACGCGCTACAATGAAGCTATCTCAATGCCTTCTATGGGTGAATTTGGAGATAAAATCAATAAATATATAGGTTAAATGACCGTTTTTTGCAAGTAGTACTAGTACGACAGTACTGGTACGTACTAGTTTTTTGTCGCAGAATCGCCGTACATTTGCCCCCGGAATTCAGAACCGATATGGTCTGAGTTTCGGGGGCTTTTGTGTATAGGCACATCAACCGTTGTGGGAGCGCCCAACTGTTTTAAAAAGGAATTTATAAGATGAAAGCAATGAAACCTTTTTATTTTGCTCATCCGCAGTACGGAAAACTGAGGGTGGTGGTGATTGGAGGTAAAATCTATTACTGCCTGATGGATGTGAAGAACATCTTCAAGAAGTCGGTTCAGAAACTCTATGAGACGATTGCAGACTCGGAGGGGGAACTGAAAAATCTGAACATCGTGATGATGAAGAATATGAAAATCAAGTATAACCTCTTCTTCGAGAACCAGGAAATGGGGAAGGAAGAAGCGGAGGCTGAGAACGTGAATGCGGATATCAATTTCTGCGATGAACAGCTGGTGAAGGACCTCGTAGACAGGGATGTTGCTGCCGAGAAGATTGCGGCAAAATGGGTAATAGGGTTCGTCAAGAGCAGACTGAATGATGCCGAGAATGCTTCGCTCTTCGAGGCGAACGGGGTTCAGGAGATTTCTGATAACTCGCTGATTCTGCCTATCAATGTAAGTTATGGCTCAGGGTATATCATGATTAACAGCGAAGTGTTCGATTAATAAAAATATGGAGGTAAAATGGAGATAGTACATGTAGTGGCAATTAATCCTTATCGCAAAGGTAATAAAGGGAAAGTTTTTTCCTATCGCATGGATACTTATGATAAGGTGATTGAATCGGCTGCCGTTAAAAAGATGATTCAGCAGATTCGGGGTGAATTGCCGATTGACGGAGTGGATTTGAACGATGCGCAGGCGGTGAAGAAGGCGCAGGAAAGGCTCAAGAGCGAGCTGCCTTTCTTCTGTCCGCACTACGGCATGTTCAAGAATAATGTGCGCAGACAGGAGAATGCGATGCCGGAAAGCTTTCTCTTCCAGACGATTATCGATGTGGATGATAAGGAGTATGTGGAGAAGGCTATCGAGAAGGCGCGCGAGCTGAACTGCTCTTCGGGTATCTGGAATGGGAGTTTGCTGCATCTTTGTTATAGCGCTAGAAAGAAGCTGCATATCGGGATTAGAATGCCGATTGGGATGACCATCGAGGAGACGCAGAAGGCGTATTGTGAGGCGCTCGGTGTGCCTTATGATGAAAGCTGCATCACACCTGAGAGGATGATTTTCCTGACGGATAAGGACTCGGAAATCTACCGGTCTAAAATGTGGTGCGCGGTGCTGCCGGAGAGCGAGATACAGGCTCGCAGACAGGCTTTTCTGGACCGTGGACTGACGGTTGACGGAAGGGGAGATGCAAAAGCTAATAGTTTACAGTTTACAGTTAATAGCAATAGTAATGACAATGTTCAAAACAATAGACTTTCGGGCAATCGTGGCGATTATGCTGCTCCTGCTGGCACTGCTGTTCAGCCTGCCCAATCTGGTAATAGCAATCATGCTGATGATTCTCATCTCGGGAATCCTGGAGGCAATCATGGCACTGGTGAACTGGGAGAGGCCAGTGAGAAGAATCTGATAGCCTTTGATCTGTTCGTGCAGTCGGCTGGGCTTGAGGGGATGGCGATTGATACCGTCGGGTCTCGGCACTCTTCGCTGCTCGCTATCATGAGCGCAGGCGCTTCGAGGGTGATGAGCGAGGAGGAACTGATGAAGGTGGTGGCTGAGAAAATGCCGAGCTATTATCAGGAGCCGGATTGCCACCAACTTATCCATGATTTCTATGCGAAATATGGTGACAGTTCGAAACCTTTCTCACGCGATGTAATCCGCATCAATGCCACAGCCGAACAGGCCAGCCGGCAAGTTAATAGTTTACAGTTAACAGTTAATAGCCCTAACGCAAATCATACAGTTCAAAGTTCAAATCTCCAAGTTCAAAGTGCCGAGGAGGATTATCCCGAACCGCCAGCGATGCCGGAGAAACTGCCGAAGCTGGTGGAACTGCTGATATCTCGGACACCGGAGATTTATAAGCCGGCAGTGGCGCACGCTATCTTCCCACCGCTCGCTACGCATCTCTGGCAGACGAGCTTCCGATACATTGATAATGTAGTACATGAGGCTACGCTTTCTACTTGCTTGCTTGCCGGTACGGGTGCTGGTAAATCTTCTGTAAACAAGCCGATTAGCTATATTATGGAGGATATCCGGAAACGGGATGCGGAGAATCTGAAACGTGAGAAGGAATGGAAGGAGGAGATGACGCGCAAGGGCGCCAACAAGGACAAGCGTAAGCGACCGGACAACCTCGTTATACAGGAGATTGATGCCGATATGACCAATCCGGCATTCGTGATGCGAACCGCTGAGGCGCAGGGACGATTTCTTTACACTTCGCTCAATGAGCTGGATCAGTTTGATGCTCTGAAGGGTACCGGAAACCAGCATTTTCGTATCATGTGTCTTGCCTCAGATAGCGACAACCAGTACGGTCAGACTCGCGTGGGAACTCAGAGTGTTACGGAGCGTGTAACCATCCGATTCAACTGGAACGCATCTACCACTATCCAGAAAGGACAGCGTTACTTCTCAAAAGTTTTGACAGATGGTCCGATAAGCCGCATCAATTTCTGTACCATTCCAGAGCGTGAAATCGGTGATGAAATGCCTGTCTTTGGTGATTACGATGATGCTTACCGAGAGGGGCTGAAGCCTTATATCGAGAATCTGAACAACGCCAGGGGGCTGATTGACTGTCCTGAGGCATTCCAGCTTGCCCTCCGGCTGAAGGATGAAAATGCTGAGTTTTCACGTCTGTCGCAGGATAGGGTTTATGAGAATCTTTCCTTCCGTGCCAACGTCATCGCCTACCTGAAGGCATGCGTGCTGTATGTGGCGAACGGTTGCAAATGGGAGCCGGAGATAGATGAGTTCATCCGCTGGAGCGAGCGTTACGACCTCTACTGCAAGATGCGTTTCTTCGGTGATGCCATCAAGAGGGCGAACTTTTCGAACGAGAAATCGAGCAAGCGTGGACCGGCAAATCTGTTGCAGCAGTTGCCTGATGTCTTTAATTTCCAGCAGGCAGAATATCTCCGCTCGCAGTTGGGCATGGACAAGAAGGGCACTCCTTCGATGTTGCGTAATTGGGTGAACCGAAACTATATCCGGAAGATTCCGCCTAAGGGTGTAACGGGTGACGTAATCAGTATTCAGTTATTCAGTTTTGAAAAGCTACGTAACCGCAAGGATGGTAAAGAGGTAAAAATATTAGAATCTTAATGGAGTTTGAGTTATGGAAATAGTAGTAAAAAGAATAGCAAAAAAGAAGACTTATACGATAGGTCAT
>ERZ773177.1191-NODE-1191-length-11717-cov-11.5929_pt1 | contig 11717 bp, 6 predicted proteins | sample MGYA00580534_ERZ773177 | MGnify/ENA primary metagenome ERZ773177 (study PRJEB29015, sample SAMEA2737872) | human gut metagenome | biome: human gut; feature: human-associated habitat; material: faeces | place: China | collected 2012 ...
CATTAATATAAACTAATTTAAATCATGTCTGAGAAAATTTCTTTGGACAGTAGTGTAAATCAATAATAAAAAGAGAGATAGCTTGAATTCAAGCTATCTCTCTTTTTATTATTATTGCATCATTTTCTCAATTTCATCAAATTCAGAACCCATTTGTAAGTTATAGTATACTCTGTACAAACCATTTAACCATAAATCTTTTTGATCAGGTTTTAATTCTCTTGCTTTCTCATAATTAGGTCTAGCCTTTTCATAAAAAATCTTCAATGTAGCTTGGTCTTCTTTGTATTTCGGATCATTAACATCAGTAGTAGCCTTTTCTGAGAAGTCTTGTGCTTGTAAACAGTATATTAAACCTAAATTAGAATATGCTTCTGCATAATTAGGATCTACTTCAATAGTCTTTTTGTAAAATTCAATAGCTTTATCGTAATTCTTCATGTTATGATAAAGATATCCTTTCACATATAGGTAGAATGTGTTATTAGGATCTTTAGCCAGCATATCATCAGCAAATTGCATTGCTTCATCAAACTTATTGCTATTGCTATAATAATCAATTAAATGACCAAAGAAGAATGAATGCTCTGGATATTTTTGAATACCATCCTTTAAAGATGCAACCCATTTAACCGTATCACCTTGAGCTTTTAATGCTGTAGAAATAAATTCCATGGCATATTTTCCTACTTCTTTATCTTCTTTTGCATATTGAGCATACTTCAACACGCTTGAATAATCTTCCATTTTGGCTGCGGCCAAGCTTGCATAATATGCAATTTGAGGTAATACAGTATCTGTTTGAAGTAGATTTTCTTTCTCAAACATCGGATTAATAGCAATGTCTACATAGGTTGCAAAGAAGTCAAGGGCTTCTTTATTCTTGTCTAAGTTAAAATATTGAATACCACCGTTAATCAAATTAGGGCGTGCAGATAATATGGCAGCGCTATTAGATTTTCTGTATTTATTCTTGATCTTACCTTTTTCATTAGGAATTTGTGCAAGCTCGTCACATTTAAAGTAGTATTTGCACATATTTAATGCGCTGTTATATACTTTAAGAGTATCATAAGGCTTTCTTAAATAGGCGTTCTCCATTTCCTTTTCATTGATTCTCTTTTGAATAAAGCCAGCTACATCCCATGTCTCAGCATTGTCCTTGGTTTCAGCATTGGTCAAGGCACCGTTGATAAGTTGCTCTGCTTGGGCAAAGTTTGGTTTTACTTCGTTAGCGATGCTTTTAGCTTCTTTTACACTCTTTTCTTGGGCGAAAGTGAAGCCTGCGGCAAGTAGTAAAACCATTGAAAATAGTACTCTTTTCATGATTGTAGAAAAATTTAAATTAATATTATGTCTATTCTTCATTTTCATTATTTATTTTGCTCTGAGGGTTTTCTGATGTGGTATCATCTTCTTCTGTAATAATATCCTCTTCATTCTCAGAGGTTACCTTACATACCGAACCGATCTCATCATTACGCTTTTCAAGATTTATCAGTCGTACTCCCTGTGTGGCACGTCCCATGATGCGGACGTCAGCTACTTTCAAGCGGATAGTGATACCTGATTTATTGATAATCATTAAATCATTCTCATCTGTTACAGACTTGATTGTTACCAACTTACCGGTCTTATCAGTGATATTCATGGTTTTTACACCTTTACCGCCACGATTCGTCTTACGATAATCTTCAATATCAGAACGTTTACCATACCCTTGCTCTGAAACCACCATGATTGTTTCAGCTTCAGGGTCTTTGATACAAATCATTCCAACAACTTCGTCTTGTCCATCTTCATCAAGCGTCATACCACGTACACCGGTAGCTGTACGTCCCATTACGCGTACTGCATTCTCGTGGAAACGAATGGCGCGTCCGTTGCGATTGGCGATGATAATCTCATTATTACCGTTAGTCATACGCACCTCGATTACGCGGTCGTCTTCACGAATGGTAATGGCGTTGACACCATTCTGGCGAGGGCGGGAATACTGTTCGAGCAATGTTTTCTTGATAACACCATTCTTTGTGCAGAACAGTACATAATGGCTGTTGATGAAATCCTGGTCATTCAAGTTCTTCACACGCAGATATGCATTTACAGCATCATCGGAGTCTATATTCAACAGGTTTTGAATGGCGCGTCCCTTAGAATTCTTCGTTCCTTCGGGTATTTCATAGACTTTCAACCAATAACACTTACCTTTTTGGGTGAAGAACATCATTGTATTGTGCATTGTTGCAGGATAGATATGTTCTACGAAGTCCTCATCGCGTGTTTCTGTTCCCTTAGAACCTACCCCACCACGGTTTTGAGCACGGAATTCGCTTAACGGCGTACGCTTGATATATCCCATGTGAGAAATGGTAATAATCATTTCATCGTCTGCATAAAAATCTTCCGGATTGAATTCTTCCGATGAATAAACAATTTCAGAACGGCGTTCATCACCGTATTTATCTTGAATCTCGATTAATTCATCTTTGATAACCTTGCGGCAGAGTTCATCGTTAACGAGGATTTCTTCCAGATAAGCAATCTGCTTTTGTATTTCCTCATACTCGGCATGAAGCTGATCCTGCATAAGTCCGGTTAACTGACGCAGACGCATTTCTACAATGGCACGTGATTGGATTTCAGTCAATTCAAAGCGTTCTATCAAGCCGCTGATTGCGTCATTCGGCGTTTTTGCGGCACGGATAATTTTGATTACCTCGTCAATATTGTCTGATGCGATAATCAAACCTTCTAAAATATGGGCGCGTTCTTTAGCTTTACGCAAATCGTATTGTGTACGGCGGATAACCACGTCGTGACGATGCTCAACGAAATACTTGATAAGGTCTTTCAAATTTAATAAGCGGGGACGTCCATGTACCAATGCCACATTATTTACACCGAAAGATGTCTGCAACAATGTCATCTTGTACAGCTTGTTCAGCACCACACTGGCGTTGGCGTCACGCTTCACGTCGATGACGATACGCATACCTTCACGGTCAGACTCATCATTGGCGTTGGAAATGCCCTCTATTCTCTTTTCGTTGGCCAAATCAGCAATGGACTTGATTAATTCGGCCTTATTTACTCCGTAAGGAATTTCGGTAACGATAATCTTGTCGTGAGTAGAAGTTGTCTCAATCTCCGCTTTGGCACGCATTACGACACGTCCGCGACCTGTCAGATAGGCTTCGCGCACACCGCTCATACCATAGATATAACCGCCTGTCGGGAAGTCTGGAGCTTTGACATAGGTCATTAAGTCCTCAATGTCAATATCGTTATTGTCAATGTATGCGATGCAGGCGTCTATCACTTCAGATAGATTATGAGTCGGCATATTTGTGGCCATACCTACGGCGATGCCGGAAGCACCGTTTACGAGTAAATTTGGAATGCGGGTAGGCATTACGGTCGGTTCCAGCAACGAGTCGTCGAAGTTGGTTTGCATGTCAACAGTCTCTTTATCAAGGTCCTGCATCATTTCTTCTCCAATCTTCTGCAAGCGACACTCTGTATAACGCATAGCGGCTGCACTGTCGCCGTCTACAGAACCATAATTACCTTGTCCGTCCACAAGCATGTAGCGCATGGCCCAAGGCTGTGCCATACGGACGAGAGCTCCGTATACGGAAGAGTCACCATGCGGGTGATATTTACCTAATACCTCACCAACAACTCTCGCAGATTTCTTATAGGGTTTATCCGACGTATTTCCCAGTCCCATCATACCGAAAAGAATTCTTCGGTGAACAGGTTTAAAACCATCTCTAACATCCGGAAGGGCACGTGAAACAATGACCGACATAGAGTAGTCAATGTACGATGACTTCATTTCCTCCTCGATGTTAATCTTTATAATTCTGTCTTGTTCAAGCATTTAAAAAGATTATTAATTATACATTTTCGGGTTTGTAAAAAACCACGCTAAAGTACTGCTTTTTTACGATATACAAAAGTTTTCCTTCATAAACTTTGTTGTAGATTTGCATACTTGCAACCTTGTTTGGGCGCCCTCTTTCCTGCTGAAGATATAACCGATTAGAAATAAGGCAAATACAAGTACCAAACGAATACCACCCTTTGGTACGCGGTGTACCTTACTAAGGTACGAGCCGTACCAAGCTTAGGTACATGAAGTTCCTTAGGATGGTATCGGTCGTACCAATCGTTGGTATGACCGATACCTTTTTCGTGCATTATAATATAAGGTATAGAAAGGAAAACGGAAGATAATGATTTATGGCACGGGATTTGTACATTATTAATTCAGATTATGGTACGCAATATGAAGAAATGCGTATCTTTGTAAATTCAAAACCTTTAATTAAGGAGATAAAAATATATGAATAATCAATTTTCACAAAGAGTTTCTGATATTATAACTTATAGCAAGGAAGAAGCTAATAGACTGAGAAATAGATATATCGGTCCAGAGCATCTTCTACTCGGCATGTTGCGTGACGGTGGTGGAAAAGCTATTGAGATATTGATGAGACTTGATATAGATTTGAAGCAAGTAAAAAAACGCATTGAAAGCTTCTTGAAAGATGCCGAAGATGATACCCTGCTGCCCGATGCGGAAGTTCCATTGTCACCAATGGCTGCTAAGATATTGAAGATGTGCATTTTGGAAGCACGTATTTTGAAGAGTGCACCTGCCGATACCGAGCATGTGCTATTGGCTATACTGAAAGATGGGGATAATCTGGCTGCTACTGTCTTGGAAGAGAATCATGTAAGTTACCAGTCAGTATTTGAGCAGCTTACAATGCAGTCTACTAATCCGAGTGCAGGTATGGGATTTCCGGAAGAGGAAGAAGAGGACGATGATGACATGAATATGTCGTCCCATTCTTCTCACAATGCAGGACCGGGGGCGGCTTCTTCCGCACAGACTGCATCGAAGAAGTCTTCTAATGATACTCCTGTATTGGATAATTTCGGTACAGACATGACTCGTGCTGCAGAGGAAGGCAAGCTTGATCCTGTTGTAGGGCGTGAGCGTGAGATAGAACGTTTGGCGCAGATATTGAGCCGTCGTAAGAAAAACAATCCTGTGTTGATTGGTGAGCCGGGTGTCGGCAAATCAGCTATCGTGGAGGGGTTGGCATTGCGCATTGTTCAGAAAAAAGTATCCCGTATTTTGTTTGACAAGCGGGTTGTTATGCTCGATATGGCTTCTGTTGTGGCAGGAACTAAATATCGTGGACAATTTGAGGAACGTATTCGTTCTATTATCAATGAGTTGCAGAAGAATCCGAACGTAATCTTGTTTATCGACGAGATTCATACTATTGTAGGTGCCGGTGCTGCTGCAGGTTCTATGGACGCAGCTAATATGTTGAAGCCTGCTTTAGCTCGTGGTGAAATACAGTGTATCGGTGCTACCACTCTTGATGAATATAGGAAAAATATTGAGAAAGATGGTGCTTTGGAACGTCGTTTTCAGAAAGTTATAGTAGACCCCACTACTCCGGAAGAAACACTCCAAATATTGAAAAATATAAAAGAGAAGTACGAAGATCATCATAATGTGAGTTATACAGATGAAGCATTGGAAGCTTGTGTCAAGTTGTCAGAACGTTATATAACCGACCGTAACTTCCCGGATAAGGCTATCGATGCTTTGGATGAAGCCGGTTCACGTGTGCATCTGACGAATATCAATGTCCCCAAAGAGATTGAAGAACAGGAAAAATTGATAGAAGATGCACGTGTTTTGAAAGCTGAAGCTGTAAAGTCGCAGAACTTTGAACTGGCTGCCAGTTATCGGGATAGAGAGAAAGAACTTTCGGTTCGTTTGGATGAAATGAAGGTAGAATGGGAAGCACGTCTCAAAGACAACCGCCAGATTGTTGGTGAGGAGGAAATTGCCAATGTCATATCAATGATGTCCGGTGTTCCGGTGCAACGTATGGCCCAGGCGGAAGGTCTTAAGCTGGCAGGAATGAAAGAAGATTTGCAGGCAAAAGTTGTGGCTCAAGATGCTGCAATAGAAAAGCTTACTAAAGCGATTCTGCGTAGCCGTGTGGGTTTGAAAGACCCAAACCGTCCTATCGGAACGTTTATGTTCCTCGGACCTACCGGTGTGGGTAAAACCCACTTAGCTAAACAGTTGGCTAAATATATGTTTGGCTCCAGTGATGCGTTGATACGTATTGATATGAGTGAGTATATGGAGAAATATACGGTGTCTCGTATGATTGGAGCAGCTCCGGGGTATGTCGGTTATGAAGAAGGTGGACAACTAACGGAGAAAGTGCGTCGGAAACCTTATTCAATAGTATTGTTGGATGAAATAGAAAAAGCTCATCCGGATGTGTTTAATATCTTGTTGCAGGTGTTGGATGAAGGACGTCTTACTGACAATTATGGCAGAACGATTGATTTCAAAAATACGGTTATTATCATGACTTCCAATATTGGTACTCGCCAATTGAAGGAGTTTGGTCGTGGCGTAGGCTTTGCTGCACAGGCGCGTACGGATAATAATGAGCATTCACGCAGTGTAATCCAAAAAGCATTGAACAAAACTTTTGCTCCTGAGTTTCTGAATCGTTTGGATGAAATTATAACATTTGATCAGCTTTCGTTGGATGCCATTACAAAGATTGTAGACATAGAGCTGAAGGGATTGTATGGTCGTATTGAAGCTATTGGTTATAAGATGATTGTGGATGACGATGCCAAAAGGTTTCTTGCAACCAAAGGATACGATGTGCAGTTTGGTGCACGTCCGTTGAAGCGTGCCATTCAGAATTATTTGGAAGACGGGCTTTCGGAACTGATTGTATCTGCCGGATTACAACCCGGTGATACGGTTAATGTCTCCGTCAATCCGGAAAAAGACGAGTTGAATATAACCAAAGCATAATAAGTCATTATTAATAAAACAGTCAAAATGTCAGTTCTTCGGGACTGGCATTTTTTTTGTGTTCTGTTTGCCAAAACAATAAAAATATAAATCTAAAAATATAAACTTAGTATGCAAAAAGGAAATATTGGGGTAACTACAGAGAATATCTTCCCCGTTATCAAGAAGTTTTTGTACAGTGATCATGAAATCTTCCTTCGCGAGTTAGTTTCTAATGCCGTTGATGCTACTCAGAAGCTTAAAACGCTGGCTTCTATTGGCGAATTCAAGGGTGAAGTCGGTGATTTGACAGTGCACGTATCTTTAGGTAAAGATACGATTACCGTATCAGATCATGGTATTGGTCTGACAGCAGAAGAAATAGATAAATACATTAATCAGATTGCATTCTCAGGAGCCAATGACTTCTTGGAGAAATATAAGAATGATGCTAATGCTATTATCGGTCACTTCGGACTTGGCTTTTACTCAGCTTTCATGGTTGCCAAGAAGGTTGAAATCATCACTAAATCCTATCAGGATGGTGCTAAAGCCGTAAAATGGACTTGCGACGGTAGCCCGGAATTTACAATTGAAGATACGGACAAGGCAGAACGCGGTACGGATATTGTTCTTTATATAGACGATGATTGCAAGGAATTCCTTGAAGAGGCACGCCTCTCTTCTCTTCTGAAGAAATATTGTAGCTTCCTTCCTATTCCCGTTGCATTCGGTAAGAAAAAAGAGTGGAAAGACGGTAAGCAGGTTGAAACGGCCGAAGATAATATCATTAATGACGCCAATCCGCTGTGGACACTGAAACCCAGTGAATTGAAAGACGAGGATTATAAGAAGTTCTATCGCGACCTTTATCCGATGTCCGATGAGCCTTTGTTCTGGATACATCTGAACGTAGATTATCCATTCCATCTCACTGGTATCTTGTACTTCCCGAAGGTGAAAAGTAATATAGAGTTGAACAAGAATAAAATCCAGCTTTATTGCAATCAAGTATATGTAACAGATTCTGTAGAGGGTATTGTTCCGGACTTTTTGACATTGCTGCATGGCGTACTTGATTCTCCGGATATTCCGTTGAATGTATCCCGTTCTTATCTGCAGAGTGACTCTAACGTGAAGAAAATTTCTACATATATTACGAAGAAAGTGTCCGATCGTCTGCAATCCATATTCAAGAACGACCGCAAACAGTTTGAAGAGAAGTGGAATGACTTGAAGATTTTCATAAACTATGGAATGCTCACACAAGAGGATTTCTATGATAGAGCAAAGGATTTCGCTCTTCTCTCCGATACAGACGACAAGCATTATACTTTTGAAGAGTATAAGACCTTGATAAAGGATAATCAGACAGATAAGGACGGTAATCTGATTTATCTGTATGCCAACAATAAAGATGAACAATACAGTTATATTGAGGCTGCCAAGAACAAGGGTTATAATGTATTGTTGATGGACGGACAACTCGATGTTGCCATGGTAAGCATGCTGGAGCAAAAGTTTGAGAAAGTACGTTTTACCCGTGTAGACAGTGATGTCGTTGACAACTTGATAGTTAAGGAAGATAAGAAGGGTGATGTTTTGGAAGCCGGTAAGCAAGAAGCTCTCTCTGTTATCTTCAAGAGCCAGCTGCCACAGATAGAAAAGACAGAGTTCAATGTGATGGCTCAAGCTTTGGGTGAAAATGCTTCACCGGTCATGATTACGCAAAGCGAGTATATGCGCCGTATGAAAGAAATGGCTAATATCCAGGCTGGAATGAGCTTCTATGGTGAAATGCCGGATATGTTCAATCTGGTATTGAATGCTGACCATAAGTTGGTAAAAGAGATTTTGGCTGATGAAGACAAGGAATGTGCGGTTGCTGTTGCTCCGATTCAAAAAGAAATGGATGATGTAAACAATCGTCGCAATGATTTGAAGAAGAAGCAGGAAGGCAAGAAAGATGAAGATATTCCTACGGCTGCAAAGGATGAAGTGAACGACTTGGATAAGAAGTGGGAAGAACTGAAGGCTCAGAAAGAAGGTCTGTTTGCCAACTATGCTGCCCAAAATAAAGTTGTCCGCCAACTTATTGACTTGGCATTGCTTCAAAACGGCATGCTGAAGGGTGAAGCTCTGAACAACTTTGTTAAGAGAAGTATCGACTTGATTAAATAAGCCCCTTTAGATTTTATTATATAGAGGTGTGTCAAAATGTAAAAGTCCTATCATTCTGTCATTCAGAGGAGCTTGCGACGAAGAATCTCCTCTGAATGACAGAATGATAGGACTTTTACATTTTGACACCTTTTTTGTTTTTTTTCGTAATGGATATGTTTTTTTCCGTTGGATACGAGGTTTTTGGAAACTATTGTTTATATTTGAGCATTGAATAAATTAGTATATTTCACTCGAAACTGTATTCATGAAAAGATTTCTTTTGTTTTTATCAGTCTGTTTATTGCTTCTGCCGCTTGCGCAAGCCCAGAAAGTAGGACTTGTTTTGAGTGGCGGCGGTGCAAAGGGCATGACGCATATCGGCATTATCCGTGCTTTGGAGGAAAATAATATCCCTATCGATTATATCACCGGTACTTCCATGGGAGCTATCATAGGTTCGCTATATGCTATGGGATATTCTCCTGATGACATGGAAGCTTTGTTGCGTTCCGAAGACTTCAAACGCTGGTATTCGGGGCAAGTAGAGCCTAAATATGGATACTATTTTAAGCAGAACCGACCGACTCCGGAGTTTTTCAATATCCGTTTCTCTTTTAAGGATTCGTTACACATCAAGCCTCAGATACTTCCTACGAGCATGGTAAATCCCATTCAGATGAACTTGGTCTTTGTGGAATTGTTTGCTCGCGCTACGGCAGCGTGCAACGGTGATTTCAATCGGTTGTTTGTGCCTTTCCGTTGCATCGCTTCCGATGTATATAATAAAAGGCCGTTGATTATGCGTAAAGGAGATTTGGGAGATGCGGTACGTGCTTCTATGAGTTTCCCGTTTGTCTTCAAACCGATAGAGATTGATAGTGTTTTGGCTTATGACGGTGGTATTTACAATAATTTCCCAACGGACATTATGCGTGAGGACTTCCGGCCGGAAGTTATTATAGGCAGTGTGGTGGCAGCTAACCCCAGTAAGCCGAAAGAGAATGATTTGATGAGCCAGCTTGAGAATATGATTATGCAGAAGACGGATTATACCCTTCCGGATTCTTTAGGCATTATTATGACATTCAAGTACGATGATGTAAGTCTTCTGGATTTTGACCGCCTGCAAGAACTGCATGATATTGGTTACAATCGGACTATAAGTTTGATGGACTCCATAAAAGGCCGTATCCATCGGAGGGTAAATGCTGAGAATGTGCGTTTAAGGCGTCTGGTATATCGAAGTAATTTACCCCAATTCCGTTTTAGAGACATCTATATAGAGGGAGCGAACCCACAGCAACAAGCATATATCAAGAAAGAATTTCATGATGAAGACCATGAAGTGTTTACATACGAAGATTTGAAACGTGGCTATTTCCGTTTGCTATCCGACAATATGATTTCGGAGATTATCCCTCATGCGGTTTATGATACTAAAAGTGACCTGTATTCACTGCATCTGAAGGTTAAGATGGAAGATAATTTCTCTGTACGGATGGGTGGAAGTGTTTCGACCACCAGTTCCAACCAGATTTATTTAGGATTGGGCTATCAGAACTTGAATTACTATTCCAAGGAAATCACTCTCGACGGTCAGATTGGCAAGGTGTATAATAATGCGCAGTTTATGGCTAAAATAGACCTTCCTACCCGTGTTCCGACTTCTTATCGCCTTATTGCTTCTTTAAGCACGTTCGATTATTATAAGAAAGACAAGCTTTTTTCTAAAAACGATAAACCCTCTTTCAATTCTAAAGACGAGCGTTTTGTAAAGTTGATGGTAGCCTTACCTTTTTTGGCCAACAAACGAGCGGAGATAAGTATCGGATACGGAAAGTTGCAAGATAATTACTTTCAATCCAGCGTAATCAATTTTGATAAGGACCGTTCGGATAAGAGCACTTATAACCTTTTGGGTGGAGCTATCGGATTTTATGGGAGTACGTTGAATGCGCGACAGTATGCTACTAAAGGGTATTTTGAAAAGTTGGTGGCACAAGTCTTTAGCGGGAAAGAAAGATTCATACCGGGAAATCCGACAGAGACGAGCGTTACAACTAAAGAGCGGCAGTCTTGGTTGCAGATTTCTTATATGAAATATGCCTATCATACCATGAGCCCTAAGTTTACTTTGGGGTGGATGGCGGAAATGCTGTATTCATCGAAGAATTTTTCAGAGAATTATACGGCAACAATGTTGCAGGCGGCGGATTTTTCTCCTACTCCTCATAGTAAGCTGATGTATAATGAGGCGTTCCGGGCTAATCAGTTTTTGGCTGCCGGGGTCAAGCCGATATTTGTTTTCAATGATATGTTTCAGTTCCGTTCTGAATTTTATGGTTTCATGCCGATATTTCCTATCAAAAAGAATGCTTTGAATAAGGCTTATTATGGAAAAGCATTCTCACGCTTTGAATATGTGGGAGAAATTTCTGTGATATGTCAATTGCCTTTCGGAGCAATCTCTGCATATGTAAATCATTATAGTTCACCGAAAAAGGAATGGAATGTAGGGTTGACACTCGGTTGGCAACTGTTTAATTACCGATTCATCGAGTAACTTTCTTCAAAAAAAGTTTGCGTATCGCTTGCTAATTCGGAAAAAGTGCGTATCTTTGCACCCGTTAAACAAAAAGGCCGCGTAGCTCAACTGAATAGAGTAGCTGACTACGGATCAGCCGGTTACAGG
>ERZ773177.1193-NODE-1193-length-11706-cov-19.3861_pt1 | contig 11706 bp, 17 predicted proteins | sample MGYA00580534_ERZ773177 | MGnify/ENA primary metagenome ERZ773177 (study PRJEB29015, sample SAMEA2737872) | human gut metagenome | biome: human gut; feature: human-associated habitat; material: faeces | place: China | collected 2012 ...
CCGACCGATGAGATTGAATGAGAATAGAGCATGACACAGTTTAATTTACACAACCGAAGATTGATATTACAGCCACGGGAGTAGTTGATAGTATTCGTAATAAGATGGCAGTGGCTACAGTTTCCAATAAAGGATTAATGCCATCAGGTGTGTTATCGGAGTTCCAAGGCGCGTATAGTGTACTTCTGTTTGAGACTACAAGCACTCCAGTTACAGGCTCAATTCTTTTGTCTATATCTGCAACATCAAGCGGAATGCCTAGCCTATATTACATCTCCATATCACGAGCTGGTGATGTAACAGGCAATCCTAATCTAAAAGTCAAAGTCCTCTCAGGTAGCTATAATATTAAGATTAAAGCTAAGACTGAAGCTGATGGGAAGTGCCGTGTTTATGCTGAACGGCTAGTCTATACGCCAATACTAAATGTACTCCTAATGAGTTCTTTTGGCATATCAATGAAGATGGAAGCAGCGGATAACAGTGCATTCGAAGGAGGATTTGAAGCTACATTGGAATAGTATAGGGGCAAGTGCCCCTATACTATTCCAACTGTTTCATTTATAAGATTTGTATCTGTTAAAGAGTTATATTCTAAAGAACCATCAACGGATACAGCGTTTATCTTATGTATAGGCAGAAAGCAGCAACAGAACTCCATGGTATAATCCCTTTTTACCTACAACAGACATCTGCTTTCTAACCTCTTCTGCAATGCTTGCATCTTTAATATCAATCTTCTCAATCATATCCTTAACTTCATAGTAAGTCTGTCCAGTCCGTAACATTCTCTTCAAGAACGTTACGGAATACACAATCTGTCGTGTAGAATCCTTGAAAACAAGTTATTATAGAATAATTCGTATTGAATTTAACCGCAAGATATAACTGCCCTTCATAAGTACAATGTCCCAATTTAAAGTTTACAGGACCATTGGCACTTACTCCCATTACATTCATATCATTAACAAGGAATGAAGAGGAACGGAACAGCATTATATCGGCTTTTACCATCATAGGCATGTAGTCCATTCCAGCTCTTAACACATATAGGCTACCCAAGACTCCGGCTGCATCCATTTTACCAGTCAGTCCGGAAATGGGGACAATCAAAAGAATCCTGCTTCCTGCCCCTGAAGTAGTACTATACCTTAATTGTGTATATCGTAATTTGTCCGTTCCCGATGCCATAGCGATATACTCAGTCTTTGGCAAACGGTCTATAGGCATTTGCGCCAAGCTTTGACCGGATGTTAACCCAATAAGTGATGCCGGATTGCCGGTTGCCACTTCTGATAACTTTACTTTCTCTATCATCCTTGTACTTTTGAGGGTCAGAAGATACGAATGAAAAAGAATGTATTAGGAAATATTCTATTTAGTAGTAAAAATCATTTCCATTGAGTCCAAACACCATTGACTCGTGACCTCTTATACTCTTTCAGGTCGATAAAGGATATTGCTATTTGTACAAAATCAGCTGAACCTATAACTTTGACCCAATAAAAGCTATTAGTTGGAATGTTTGCCACATTATTCCATACGCTATATTCTCCAGCTTCTACAAGGTTGTTTAAGTCTCCATCTTTAACAATATTTGCTTTGTTCATTTGCAAATTAAGGTCGCTTTTCTTAATCTTCACCGGTTCACTACTTGTTTCCCCATAGAAAAAATCTGCATCATCCTTAACAGATAAGCTGTTCAAGGCTTGACTTATGTTTACCTTCTCTATCATACCTTTGTATTTTTGAGGGTCAAAGGATATGACGGAAATAAGTAATAAACAACAATGAGCACAATAAAAGTAAAAGTTACTGAGCAATTTATATCGAGAACGAGTAAGGAAGGCAGGGGAATAACCCCTGCTAATAATTAGTTATCTGCATGACATTTATATATGCTTCTGTACTTCTCCCATTTTTTACATATACATTGCCATTTGACGTTTTTTTATTCAATATGATTTTGCCTCCAGCGGTAAAATCAGTTGAAATGCTATTTCCATCGCTCAACAGTATATTGGATGATACTCCGGCACCCACCATGATTAGAGCTGCCGCACCAGAATCGCTATTTCTTACCAGATATGCCCCATAATAAGCAGTACCCAAATCATATTCCTCCCCCGGTTGTAATGTCAGTCTCCAGGTAGGGAACATCTCATTCCTGATATTCTTTATATTGAGCTGCCTTGTGATGGCATTTATCACGTTTGTGTCTGTTATCAGAACCTTCTCTATCATATCCCTTGTACTTTTGAGGGTCGATAAAAAAGGTACAATATTTGACGAACGGACTTTTCATTATCAAAATAAGTATTTTGCGGAAAACTTTGAAACATATATCAAAGACTGTGTGGAAGACGAGCTTGCCGACGCCTGCATACGCCTGCTTGATTTGGCTGGATTAAGAAATATATCCATTGATGATTTTTCAGGTGAAATGATATACGAAGCAACAGAAAGCTGCAATAATGAGACCTTCACAGAAAGCATATACGCTATATCTACAATTCCTATACGGTGTGAGTATGAATATGACAGTCTATTAGAAAATCAATTAAATAGCATGCTATTGGCTATTTTCGGGTTTGCCAAACATCTGAACATAGACCTTATATGGCATGTGGAGCAGAAGATGCGATACAATGAATTGAGAGAAAATAAACATGGAAAAAGTATTGATTATGAAACGTGAAATAAAATTCAGAGGGAAAAGCATTGATACGGGGAAATGGATATATGGATTTCTCTCTTTTTTCTATACTGCCGGAAGGAACGAAAACGGGCTTATCCTCACGGACAAGGCGAAGATATATTCCCCAGAAGACTGCCGGTGCGATGACGTATGGGCTGAAACCGTTGGGCAGTTTACCGGCTTGTGCGATAAGAACGGGAAAGAAATATACGAAGGTGACATACTTGTATGTGGTCAATGGATAGCTCTTGTATTGTGGAACAAAAAACTCGCGACATTCGCATTACAATTCGATTTTGAAAAAGAAGTCGGCATGAAACCTTTAGGCGAATGGCAGACTATGACAATCGTCAGTAATATTTACGATAGCCCGGAATTATTGAAAGGGAATAAGCCATGAAAATAAGTTTTGTCTTTTTTCTTGTGAATAAATACAGATTGTATATGTGTGGTAGCCATTCAGATTTGGTTATCTTTGCACACTGAATTTAACTCTGTTTTTATAATCTTATTTTATTTGTAAGGAAATGAATTTATTTTTATTGAACACAACTACTACTGGAGGAAAACTGGAACAGGCATTGGAAAAGTTGGTGGATTTTGGCATGGATGCCGGTAAGGACATATTAATTGCCTTTTTAATCTATGTAATCGGACGTTTCATCATCAAACAGATAAGTGCATTAGTAGCCAAGCTATTCGAAAAACGAAAGATTGAAACCAGTGTACAGACCTTCTTGAAGAGTCTGATAAAGATACTGCTGAACATGATTCTTGCTTTTGCCATAATCGGCAAACTCGGTGTGGAGACCACCAGTTTTGCGGTGTTACTCGCATCTGCCGGTGTAGCTGTGGGTATGGCGCTGTCCGGTAATCTCTCAAATTTTGCCGGTGGACTGATTATACTTGTTTTCAAACCGTTCAAAGTAGGTGACTACATAGACGGTCCGGGAGTAAGTGGTACGATAAAGGAAATACAGATATTTCACACTATACTTTCCACTCTTGACAACCGCATGATTTATGTACCTAATGGAAGTCTCAGTGGTAATGCCGTCACTAATTACAGTAAGCAGGACAAACGTCGTGTTGAATGGGTATTCGGTGTTGAATACGGTGAGGATGTAAAGAGGGTCAGAGCCGTTTTACAGCGCATAATCAATGCAGACAGCCGTATATTGGATACACCGGCTCCCCTTATTGTCTTAGGTTCATTGAGTGCAAGCAGCGTTGATATTACGGTGCGCGTCTGGGTAAAAAGCGCTGACTACTGGAGTGTACTGTATGATATCAATGAAATAGTTTATACTACATTTAATGAAGAAGGAATAGGATTTCCCTTCCCGCAGCTCACTCTACATCACGCAAAAGATTGAGCTTATTATCTATAACAGTTTCCATTTATCAAGAATTTGAAGCTTTATGTTTGCTCTGAAAAGTATGCTATACTGTTCATTAATTCCGAAAAAGAAATCATAAACTCCTTTTGTTTGCTTTTAAACATTATCGGTTGCTAATTTATTGAAGCTTTATATATAGATTTGCAAGTATTTCTTAATTAGGATATGATATAAAAAGATTATTTTAACTGTTTCAGCTTTTATAGCTGTTAGTGGTGTTTATGACAAAAAAGCGGTAGAAGGTTTTGACAAGAATAACAACCTAATATTTTTTTAATTTGTAATTATGATGAAAAAAAGTTTCTTGACTGTTCTATTTGCGCTGTTCTGCACGATGGGATTTGCGCAATTGTCTTTCAATGTAAAGGCCGGTCTTAATCTCAGCAGTTACATCGGTGAAAACTCTGACCATTCCAAATTTAAACCAGGAGCACGCATTGGAGTGGGAATGGAATACCAATTCAGCGGCCTTGTTTCCTTACAGCCCTCGCTATTCTTCTCACAGAAAGGTGCGAAATATTCAAGTGGATATAGCGGTAGCGTCGTAGATGCGGATGCAGATGTGAAGATCAACCAGCTTTATTTGGAATTGCCCATCAATGTACAATTCCGTTTCAATATTGCAGACAATACTAACCTGGTCATTGCGACAGGGCCGTATCTTGCCTGTGGGGTAGGTGGTAAAGCCAAGTTCGATGGCAAGGCATCTGTTGGAGGTATCAATATCAATGGAGATGAGAAAGTCGATACATTCAGTGATGACGGCTTGAATTACAATAGGTTCGATGCCGGTTGGAACATCGGTCTTGGGGTAGAGTTTGGCCGAATTCTTGTGGGGGTTGACACACAGCTTGGCTTCTGCAAGATTATGGATGGGGATGCTCCGCACAATGCGAATATCGGTATTACTCTGGGGTATAAATTTTAAATAGTTCCCTTACGATCCCTTGATTGAGTATATTTTTATTAATAGTTTAACTTTTTTATTGTAGACAATCTATAAATTATTTTATCTGTTTTAAAATAAAACGGTGTAGTATGAAAAAATTATTCATTTTATTAGGAACTCTTTTTTTGTTGTCAGTAGGTGCTTATGCGCAGAAAGGGAAACAAGCCATAGGTTTCGGTCTTGGTTATGGTACAGAAATTGAAAGTATCGGATTGGGAATCAAGTATCAGTATAATATAACCAATCCTATACGTATCGAGCCCTCTCTTAATTATTTTTTTGAAAATGACAATGTAAGCATGCTGGATGTGAACGTGAATTTTCATTATCTGTGTCCGGTAGCTAGCAATGTCAAGCTTTATCCACTGTTTGGGTTGACTTTGTCCAACTGGATGTTTGATATGTATGATGTTGACTGGGATGGGGATCATGTTCATGTGGATGGCGATGGGAATCATAATGAATGTCGTTTCGGTGTAAACTTGGGAGTTGGAGCCGAATTTGCATTGAGCCGTAATTGGGCCATGAATCTTGAATTTAAGTACCAGTTGGTCAGTGATTTTGATCAGGGTGTCATCAACATCGGGGCTGCGTACAGATTTTGAAGAAAATATCGGAACAGAAATCTCATTGATATAAAAGAGGGGATAGGCATAGTTTAATGCTTATCCCCTCTTTTTTAGTGTTTCAATGCTTGGATTTCAAAGCCAAATCAATCGTCATCATCATCATCATCATCATCATCGTCATCATCATCGTAATATCGATAGTGCTTCTTGTGGTGTCTCTTCGGTTTTTTATATTTGTGTTTCTTATGGTGAAATTTATCATGGCGCTCACAGTATGAATTATAGTATTCATGCCAGCAGTCACTATGGTGATGGACTCTGTCATAGAAAGGGGTATAATATACACTTCCCGGATTTATGCCAATCTCCACAAGAATACGGTTCCATCCGTAACGTTGATACCGGTTGTAATAATCGCATACATCATGCATCTTTTTTCCGGAAGTTCTGGCTACCTCAAGTGCAATCCCCACATTTCCCCAGTCTTTTCCACAGCGTCTGTAGTAATCGTCCAAGGAACGGTTTGAAATATTGTATTCCAGACATAGGCGCTTTCTGTAATCAGAAAGTTCCACGGCTGCGTAGCGGTTGGCTCTGCCAATAAAGATGGAAATGCCATCCTGGGCAGGCAAGGTGCAGGCCAATAGGAGAAAAAGCAGTAGTAAATTAATCTTTTTCATAATGTTTTTAAATTAGGTGGATCTTTACTGTATAAAATTAGGACGGCCTTTTTTACAACTCTTATTCCAGTTTTTCTTTTGCTTTTTCAATTTCATCCCCGGCTTCATCCAGGGCTTTCCTCACATCATCTGCTCCCTCCTCAATCTGTTCTTGTGCTTCTTCAAGTGCGTCTTCAACAGATTCCTTTACATTTTCTACACGATCCTTAACCTTGTCTTTTGCTTTTTTCTCTCTGCATGATGTAAAGCCAAGTGCAATTGTGCATGCCAATATGGCAAATAAAAACTTTTTCATATTCTTACATTTAGTGATATTGTTTGATTCGTTAAAATTCAAATGTAGAAATAAATATTGTCTTTAGCAAATGGTGGAAACATTTTTAAAGATAATGTAGGAGTAAAATATCTTATTTATTGGTACAATATGTAATGAAAGTCTTCCAAATAATCGGATAAATTGGAGACAACTTGCTTTTGAGATGTAGCCTGTAATATGTACAAAAAAGGCTATCCTCCCGGACAGCCAATCTTTTTGTTAACCTTAATCTAATACTATGAAAAACACATTGCAAAGGTAAGGTTTTGTGGAAGTTATGCAAATTATGAGCCTTTGTTCAGCCATCTTATAACATGGTTTAGCTGGTAAATGTACTTGTTAACCATTAACGGTGTAATTGTTAAATTGAAGGTTGGGATTTATTTAAGGTATTGCTGGCTAAAGCAAAATCTTCTGCCAAATCGTGTCAGTAACTTCTTTGATGCCGAATAGTCCGTTCGTGGATTATTCGGTATCTTTATTTTGTAAATCAAAATAATAAAGTATGTACGCAGTAAATCAGTATGATGCAGTTGCAGAGAGTTATGATTCTCTGTTCAAAGACAAAGCCAGTATTGAGGAGAATCGTAAGATTGCCTCAATGCTTTTTGAGGTTTCAGGGATTTTTCTGGATGTGGGATGTGGTACGGGGTTACTCCTTGATATTCTGAAAGTGTCTCCGGATGAATATTGGGGTATTGACCCAAGTAGTAAGATGCTTGATGTTTTCAGAAAGAAGCATCCGGAGTATAATAATTTGTGTATTCCGTTTGAGTTGCTCAATTTAAAGTTTGCAACATTCAATAGCATTGTAGCTTTGTTCGGCTCGGCCAGTTACATTGATATTGAAGCACTGACGGATATTCCCGAAGGAAAGAATATTTTCCTCATGTTCTACAAGGAGAATTATCATCCGGTAACTTATAAACGTACCGGCTGTAATCTGGAACATTACAGTCATTCAAGGAGTGAGCTGGAGGAAAGATTTCCTCATTGTGAAGTAAGGGAGTTTGATAACTATTATATCGTGACGAACGTATGATATTGTATTCAGAGCAGAATGTATATGAAGCGGCAAAAGACCGGATAAGGAAGTTGTTTTCTATGGGGGACAGATTAGGTGTTTGTTTCTCCGGAGGCAAGGATAGTACTGCCTTATTACACCTTACTTTGGAAGTGACAAGTGAATTGGGCATTCAAAAGTTGCCGGTTATATTTCTTGATCAGGAATGTGAGTACACATATACTGTTGAGTATATGCGTTATGTTATGTCATTGCCAGAGGTGGAACCTATTTGGGTGCAAATTCCGTTCCGGTTATGGAATGCGAACAGTGGTGACTGGTTTATCCCTTGGGAGCCAGGGAAAGTGTGGATGCGTGAGAAAGAAGATGTCTCTTTTAAGGAAAACGTCTATGGAGTCGACAGATTTAAGGATATGTTTGATGCCATCGCATATCATCACTTGGGAGGGGGGTATATATCTTTGGGAGGTGTCCGTATTGAAGAGTCACCAGCTCGTCGTGCTGGATTGACGGGAAAGGAAACCTTGCCAGGAATGACATATGGAAAACGTTGTAGCCATGGTGTTGTTATATATCCTTTGTATGATTGGTCATATCGCGATATATGGTATTACATCTTCTCCAATCGGTTGAAATACAATAAGGTCTACAACTATATCTTTTCAAAGGAACCGTTGCGTTCTGCAAGGGTATCTTCTCTTATCCATGAGAACAGTAATCAGAATATTCCTTACTTGCAAGAGATTGACCCGAAGGCTTATAATGCCATGTACATGCGTATTCCCAATATTGGCACAACGAACCATCTTCTGTTGGATGCCTTTGAAGAGGTAAGAAACTATCCCAACTGTTTCAAGGACTGGCCGGAATATCTGCAATATCTCATAGACAATATCGTAGCTGAGAGCAAGAATAAAGTAATTTTTACCAATAATCTAAATACGGTGGTTGATAAGATTGCGGGCTGGTCTGATTCCGATCGCGTTGATATATATCGCGCCTTTGCCCGTGGTATCATCACAGAGGACTTTGAACAGACAAAGTTGAATAATAGGTTATTGGTTCATAAATCAAAGTATAAATATGGAAAAACTAAAAGAAATAATCATCCGGATGCTTGATGAAGCGCCAGATAAAATAAACTTCTTCAATGAGATAAGACAGATTTTATTCTCTCTGTCTCCTGAAAAGGCCAATCCGGTGGACCGTGTCCTCTGGGTACCGATGGATATGGTGAAGGCGAACAACTATAATCCGAACGCTGTGGCAAAGCAGGAGATGCAGCTCCTTTATACTTCCATTCGTGAAGATGGATATACACAGCCAATTGTTACGATTTGGAGTGAAGAGGAGCAAAAGTATATTATTGTCGACGGGTTTCATCGTAACCTTATCGCGCGCATGTATAAGGACATTGCCCAGCGCAATAGTGGGCGTCTTCCCATTGTTGTCATTGACAAGGATATCAACGACCGTATGGCTTCTACGGTCCGTCACAATCGTGCCCGTGGCAAGCATTCCGTTGATGGCATGACAAACATCATTTATAACATGATAAAAAACGGTGAGTCGGATGCTGTTATTTGTAGAAAGCTTGGCATGGAGCCGTTGGAGCTTGTGAAGCTGAAGCATATTACCGGTTTTGCCAAGATGTTCAGGAATTATGAATACAGCAAAGCCATCAAAGAAATTGTTCATCATACAAACTCATTGGAATTATAACTATGGATATACAGAGCATTGCAATAGATAGGATTATTCCGTATTGGAATAATGCCCGGAACAATAGTAAGGCTGTTAAGCCGGTAGAAGAGTCAATAAAGAAATATGGTTTCAATCAGCCGCTTGTGTTGGATAAGAATTTTGAAATCATTGTTGGTCATACACGGTATTTTGCCCTTTTGAATCTTGGATATAAAGAGGTCCCGTGCATCATTGTGGACTTGGACGAGGAAAAGGCGCGTCAGTATCGTATCGCAGATAATAAGACATCAGAATTTGCGTCATGGGATGAAGAGAAACTGATACGTGAGCTTAGGACAATGAATGTACCTGCAGATATGCAAGACTTCTTTTTTGAACCCATAGACCAGTTACTCGGTTTTGACATGAATTTTATTCCGACAAACAATTATGTCACGGAAGAGTCGCAATCAGAAGCGGCAAAACAGGAATTCAGTGAGGAAATGCATCGCCAAGAGAATGAATCTTTCAGGAAGAAGGCAGAACGTATTGAAGAAGGTCTGGAGCAGGAAAGAACTGAATATATTGAACTTGCATGTCCTCATTGTGGAGAGATTATCAGAATGAAGAAATAATATGGCGGCACCGACGGGAAATAAATTTTGGATGTTAAGGAGCAAGCATGGGAGGGATAAACTCTTTTCCACGCCAGAACTCTTATGGGAGGCGGCATGTGAGTATTTCCAATGGTGTGATGAAAATCCCTGGTTGTCCAAAAAGGCCATTCAAAAGACTGTTCCGGTAAAAAGGAAAAAAGGGAAGAAGGTGGAGACAGTCAATGAGCAACAAGTACAACAAGAAGTTTCCCCGACTTCCCGTCCGTATTCCCTAACCGGGTTCTGTATTTATGTAGGTGCTTCTTCCAAGTGGTGGAGCACTTTTCGTTCCGAATGTAGAAATAAGAATGATGAAGATTTTTTGGAGGTCATCGCACGCGTGGAGGAAACCATCGAAACGCAGCAGTTTGAGGGAGCGTGCGTTGGAGCTTTCAATGCGAATATCATTGCCCGAAAGTTAGGGCTTGTTGACAAGCAGGAGGTGGACCATACGAATGCAGGAAAAGAGTTCAAAGGATTTAATTTTCTACCATATACAGAAGATGCGGAGAAAGTCAAGTAATGGGATATAAGGTCAATATAAAGCAGAGGTTAGCCTATAACTACCTTCGTGACGATGTTACGAAGTTTCTGTGTTATGGTGGCGCTGGTGGAGGTGGAAAATCATGGCTTGGGTGTGAATGGCTTATGCAATGTGCTTACTATCTCCCGGGCACTCGATGGTTCGCTGGCCGAAATAATTTGAAAGATAGCCGTGAGTCTATCTCTGTCACTTTCAACAAGGTGGCAAAGTGGCATCGATTCACTGATTACAAGCAGACCAATGACGGTATACTTTTGGGGAATGGGTCGGAAATCATCTTTCTTGACTTGACATATTATCCCGTCAAAGACCCGATGTATGAGCGATTGGGCTCTAAGGAGTTTACTGGAGGGTGGATTGAAGAAGCCGGGCAGGTTCACTACCTCGCATTTGAGGTTTTGAAGACGCGTATAGGACGGCACTTGAATGATGTGTATGGAATATCCGGAAAGATACTTATCACTTGCAATCCGAAGAAGAACTGGCTTTATCGTGAGTTCTATAAACCGTGGAAAGAAGGCAGGCTGGAAGCCCCATACGCTTTTATTCAAGCATTGGTGCAGGATAATCCCTACGCTACCGAGGACTACATAGATACGCTCCGTAATACCAGGGACAAAGTGACAAAGGAGCGCTTGTACTATGGTAATTGGGAGTATGACAACGACCCGACAGCACTCTGTGATTATGATGCTATTTGTGACCTATTCGCAAATGAGCACGTAAAACCGATAGGATTATCGACGGGAGCAGCTGACCTTGCCATGAAAGGACGTGACCGCTTTGTCGGAGGGCACTGGGTAGGCAATGTGTGTTATATCCGGTTAGACCAGGAATATAGCACGGGTAAATCTATTGAGACGGACCTTAAAAACATGATGATACAGTGGAAGATTCCACGTAGCATGATGGTCGTTGATAGTGATGGACTTGGAAGCTACCTTGAAAGTTATTTGAATGGCATCAAAGAATTTCATGGTGGTAACCGACCTATTAATCCAGAGTACGACAATCTGAAGTCTGAATGTGCATTTAAGCTTGCAGAGCTAATAAATAATCGGCAGATAAGAATTATATGTACGGAAGCGCAAAGAGAGCGCATAATGGAAGAATTGTCCGTCTTGAAGCAAGATGGAAAATCCAGTGTAAGCTGCCCCCTAAAACCAAGCGATTCTGCCCCCTTGTGC
>ERZ773177.1198-NODE-1198-length-11656-cov-3.75916_pt1 | contig 11656 bp, 7 predicted proteins | sample MGYA00580534_ERZ773177 | MGnify/ENA primary metagenome ERZ773177 (study PRJEB29015, sample SAMEA2737872) | human gut metagenome | biome: human gut; feature: human-associated habitat; material: faeces | place: China | collected 2012 ...
GTAAGGCCGCTGAAAAAATATCTTTAGGCATCGACATTTTTTCTGAAGATTTTTTTGTATCTTTGCACCCACAAACCCATAGACTTTTCGGGCATTTACGCCCAAGACTTAACGGGTTCTAATCGCACCTTTATGGAATTGAAATCAAGTTAATACTAATTTCCTTGATGGTGGTCAGCCGTTCTAATCGCACCTTTATGGAATTGAAATAAAGACGAGACTGAAATTCCTTGTTTTCTTTATCAAGTTCTAATCGCACCTTTATGGAATTGAAATATTAAAGGCGCAGATAATTCACATCTGAACTGTGTGTTCTAATCGCACCTTTATGGAATTGAAATTGATGTTGTTGATTCATATAAAAATTAATTATTAGTTCTAATCGCACCTTTATGGAATTGAAATGTGAGTGTAGGGGCAGCTACTTTACCTCCCTTAGGTTCTAATCGCACCTTTATGGAATTGAAATGGCAGCGAACGCTTTTTCAGCTGCGAGATAATGGGTTCTAATCGCACCTTTATGGAATTGAAATGGTATTGAGTTTTACTGTTCGATGTTTATGGGGAGTTCTAATCGCACCTTTATGGAATTGAAATGTGCAACAATTGACAAACTTCATAGTGAAATATGGGTTCTAATCGCACCTTTATGGAATTGAAATGGCTATCTAAGTTGTCGAATGCATTAAGGGACAAATGTTCTAATCGCACCTTTATGGAATTGAAATAATGAAGAAGATGATGAAGTGACTGCGAAAGCAAGTTCTAATCGCACCTTTATGGAATTGAAATAGGTTCAAGCGGAAGGTGTCCTTAATCTCCTTTGCGTTCTAATCGCACCTTTATGGAATTGAAATTGAGTATGAGAGGAAGTAATACGAACATTCTTATAAGTTCTAATCGCACCTTTATGGAATTGAAATAGAAGTTGAAGCAGCTTGGCAGTCTCAGCATGGCGGTTCTAATCGCACCTTTATGGAATTGAAATTTGCATAAGCAGCACGAGCAGAAGCATAATTTAGGTTCTAATCGCACCTTTATGGAATTGAAATAAGGACGGAAACACTTAACGAAAGACTGAATCATTAAGTTCTAATCGCACCTTTATGGAATTGAAATAAGTAAGCCCGTCCGGCGAGGACAGTCCCCTCAAAAGTTCTAATCGCACCTTTATGGAATTGAAATACAAATAAGTTATCATCACGAGTCAAAAGCGTTTTGTTCTAATCGCACCTTTATGGAATTGAAATTACTGAATTGCGCCTTAAACAGAAACAAGGTGATGTTCTAATCGCACCTTTATGGAATTGAAATAAAGGAAGCGAAAAGGCTAGTGTTTTTCATGGTATTCAGTTCTAATCGCACCTTTATGGAATTGAAATTAGCTTGATAACCACCTGCAATAGTATTACCTACGTTCTAATCGCACCTTTATGGAATTGAAATTTCAGAACTAAAGGAGACTGATTAATAAACTTAAGTTCTAATCGCACCTTTATGGAATTGAAATTTTTGTTTTTGGTATCGTCTTTTCTCAGAAAGTTTGTTCTAATCGCACCTTTATGGAATTGAAATACGATTTGGAAGTTATCGAGTGCGTAAAGTATGGCGTTCTAATCGCACCTTTATGGAATTGAAATAATTTGAGGCGGAGCACAGAGCCGAAGAACGCAAGGTTCTAATCGCACCTTTATGGAATTGAAATAGCAGTTGAGGGCATCGTGTTATTCGGCCTTCTCTCTGTTCTAATCGCACCTTTATGGAATTGAAATTAATATTGGAACCTTCTGCAGGTTCGGGAAATATCGGTTCTAATCGCACCTTTATGGAATTGAAATATCAAGAATGCAGGTAACTTCATCCTTAATCTCGGGTTCTAATCGCACCTTTATGGAATTGAAATAAATTATGCTCTCGACGGATATAGACTGCTAGATGTTCTAATCGCACCTTTATGGAATTGAAATTCGTTTTTTCTGAGCGGAGGGGAGCTGCAAGCCCCGTTCTAATCGCACCTTTATGGAATTGAAATGGTTTCTCATTCACCCTCGATGCAGAATCTAATCGTTCTAATCGCACCTTTATGGAATTGAAATAGAAGCATTCGCAGAAAGCATAGCAGCAGCATACTGTTCTACTCGCACCTTTATGGAATTGAAATGTGTCTTAATTTATCCTTTTATTAACTTAGTGCAGAGTTCTAATCGCACCTTTATGGAATTGAAATGGCATGTAGATGAAGGTGAATGCGTTTGTCTGAAGTTCTAATCGCACCTTTATGGAATTGAAATTTCCTATCACGAGATGAAGGATGACAAGTTTACCGTGTTCTAATCGCACCTTTATGGAATTGAAATAAGAATCTAGAGTGCAAGGAGTGCGGTCTACTAAGGTTCTAATCGCACCTTTATGGAATTGAAATTCCGGAACTAAAGGGAGTAAAACCATTTTAAGAATAGTTCTAATCGCACCTTTATGGAATTGAAATAGAATTCAAACTAAAACAGAAAGCACCGTTATATCGTTCTAATCGCACCTTTATGGAATTGAAATTCGGAGATACCTCTTGCACCGGTGAAGCTGAATGGGTTCTAATCGCACCTTTATGGAATTGAAATCATCATAATTTATATATTAATCTCTAAAATCATACAGTGTTCTAATCGCACCTTTATGGAATTGAAATGGCAGTATACCGAGAGCCAATCAAGATTGATGCATTGTTCTAATCGCACCTTTATGGAATTGAAATAAAACAAGACCAGACGCTAAACCAACAGCAATATTTGTTCTAATCGCACCTTTATGGAATTGAAATAAATTCAAATTAACTACAGACTCTGAACCAAATTGAGTTCTAATCGCACCTTTATGGAATTGAAATGGGAAATAACACCTCATGTGGCTAATGATACTGCGTTCTAATCGCACCTTTATGGAATTGAAATAGTCATCGGAGTTGAAGAAAAGTAGCAGATGCCGTTCTAATCGCACCTTTATGGAATTGAAATAAGAAACAAAGGCTAGTGTTTTTCATAGGTATTGTGGTTCTAATCGCACCTTTATGGAATTGAAATTTGGGTAGTGAAATCATTTAGACCAATAGGGCATGGTTCTAATCGCACCTTTATGGAATTGAAATTAGGATGAATACCATAAGCAATACAACCACGTCTGGTTCTAATCGCACCTTTATGGAATTGAAATTTAAAATAATCCAAAGGCAAGTTACTGAAACGCGTTCTAATCGCACCTTTATGGAATTGAAATACGATACTCACCATTATTGAAAAGATTGTCCTTAGTTCTAATCGCACCTTTATGGAATTGAAATAAAATAATCAGCTAGGGAAAACCCGAGCCAATCAGTTCTAATCGCACCTTTATGGAATTGAAATACATTCACATCACTGACGAAGAAAATGCTCGAGAGTTCTAATCGCACCTTTATGGAATTGAAATTTTTTCACTGTGCGCTACTCGGAAGGAAACAAATTGTTCTAATCGCACCTTTATGGAATTGAAATTCTTTCTTTTCCTTCTGTTCCAAGGTCGCATTATGTTCTAATCGCACCTTTATGGAATTGAAATAGTTGATGCACTTGACCTTGTTGGGTGTTGTTATGTTCTAATCGCACCTTTATGGAATTGAAATTTGTTTGAGCAAGTTTGTAGCATTGAACATACTAGTTCTAATCGCACCTTTATGGAATTGAAATCTGTTTAGTGCGTTACTCCTAACAAGCACTGCAAGTTCTAATCGCACCTTTATGGAATTGAAATTCGTATGTGGCTGCCTTGTCGTCAGACTCGAAAGTTCTAATCGCACCTTTATGGAATTGAAATTATAGCTTTGTTGCAAGGTTTCTCAGCAGCCTCTTGTTCTAATCGCACCTTTATGGAATTGAAATTCGTGTAGGAAACTCCTTTTCTCTCATTTCTGAATGGTTCTAATCGCACCTTTATGGAATTGAAATAAGGAAAACGGCAAGGTAGAAAAACACCAGAACAAGGTTCTAATCGCACCTTTATGGAATTGAAATGGGGGAAACTTGATGTGAACCATTTAAATTTGTTTGTTCTAATCGCACCTTTATGGAATTGAAATCTTGTAAGCGTAGGCCGTGAAATTTGACTATTGCCGTTCTAATCGCACCTTTATGGAATTGAAATGTGTTTGTTTCGAGTTCGTAGGTCTTGTTATACAGTTCTAATCGCACCTTTATGGAATTGAAATCTTTATACAGTACTCTTCCCCAAAAACTCACAAAAGTTCTAATCGCACCTTTATGGAATTGAAATCCATATAGCTTTAACTCCTTCCTCAAAATGCAATGTTCTAATCGCACCTTTATGGAATTGAAATAGCTTCACTGGCTTCGATGCGTAAAACCCCATCTGTTCTAATCGCACCTTTATGGAATTGAAATTCAACGGCTTTTACGACTTGTAAGCGTAGGCCGTGTTCTAATCGCACCTTTATGGAATTGAAATTTTTTCACTGTGCGCTACTCGGAAGGAAACAAATGTTCTAATCGCACCTTTATGGAATTGAAATCTAGGAGAAAGTACCCAACGACCAAAATCAGTACGTTCTAATCGCACCTTTATGGAATTGAAATACTTGAAACTCAGCAGCATTTCAATAAATCACGTGTTCTAATCGCACCTTTATGGAATTGAAATGACGGACAATCCGCTTTTGCGTGATTCTTTGATGTCTGTTCTAATCGCACCTTTATGGAATTGAAATAATGTATAACATTTGTGGAAGGCTTTCCGGAAAAGTTCTAATCGCACCTTTATGGAATTGAAATTTCAAAGTCGCTCCTCAGCGTTGCTTCTATCCTCGTTCTAATCGCACCTTTATGGAATTGAAATTCGCGTATGAACCTGACCTATCTCCCGGAGATAAGGTTCTAATCGCACCTTTATGGAATTGAAATATGTTAAGATGGACGCGTGACATAAGTCCTAATTATGGTTCTAATCGCACCTTTATGGAATTGAAATAGATTAAGGCAAAGTCTGCTACTTACGGTGATTTCAGTTCTAATCGCACCTTTATGGAATTGAAATAAGTTTCGGTATTCAAGAATATACTAGAAACAAGGTTCTAATCGCACCTTTATGGAATTGAAATTTATTATAAACCATACCTGCAATTTGTGACGCAGGTTCTAATCGCACCTTTATGGAATTGAAATTAGGTACACGCACAGCCGGAACATTAGCATCATCATAGTTCTAATCGCACCTTTATGGAATTGAAATTAGCGAGAAAGATTTCTCGTAGCATAACACATATGTTCTAATCGCACCTTTATGGAATTGAAATTAGGTTTTAGCAGTAAACTTGACAGATGCAGAACCGTTCTAATCGCACCTTTATGGAATTGAAATATGTTTCAGTATTTAAGAAGATACTAGAAACAAGGGTTCTAATCGCACCTTTATGGAATTGAAATTTGCTGATAGCGGGAGTCGGTCAAATCCATCTTCTGTTCTAATCGCACCTTTATGGAATTGAAATCTCTGAGGATCATGAAATATTCGGTATGCGCTATGTTCTAATCGCACCTTTATGGAATTGAAATGAAAGAGCAGTAGAAATATTAGCAGAACCAGTAAGTTCTAATCGCACCTTTATGGAATTGAAATAGCCAATCAGCCAATTTACAAAAATTCTTACTAGGTTCTAATCGCACCTTTATGGAATTGAAATTTAAGAGAGCTATTAACCTGAGGGTTAATATCAATGTTCTAATCGCACCTTTATGGAATTGAAATATCAGCAAGGTTAGAGTTAACCTGAGGATTGATAGTTCTAATCGCACCTTTATGGAATTGAAATGAAAGAGAACCTTGACCTAGATTAACAACAGACTGTTCTAATCGCACCTTTATGGAATTGAAATACTCATGGGAGTCGAAGAAAAATAGCAGATGCCAGTTCTAATCGCACCTTTATGGAATTGAAATAGGGCATAAATCAATACTTTGATGATAATCTTTAAGTTCTAATCGCACCTTTATGGAATTGAAATTTGCCAGCTTGCTGTTGAAGACGGTACAACTTATCAAGTTCTAATCGCACCTTTATGGAATTGAAATTTTTTAGTGTTAGCCCCGCTTAGAGAGAGCGTCTGTTCTAATCGCACCTTTATGGAATTGAAATATAGGGCATGCACCGAAGTGCATAACCCTTGGATAGTTCTAATCGCACCTTTATGGAATTGAAATGTTCTAGATGGAACAAGGTAATCAATGTTACATAAGTTCTAATCGCACCTTTATGGAATTGAAATTGCAAACCCATGATATTTGAACGATTTGCCATGTGTTCTAATCGCACCTTTATGGAATTGAAATTAAGTTTCTCGGTGAGATTCTTAATAACCTGGTCGTTCTAATCGCACCTTTATGGAATTGAAATTGCCTAAGTACTCATAATTTTGTTCTTTACTTGTGTTCTAATCGCACCTTTATGGAATTGAAATTTCTGAGCAAGTGAAGAAAGTGGCAGCTAGGCTATGTTCTAATCGCACCTTTATGGAATTGAAATTTCTGTCCCATCTTCAAAATAAACATTAACCTTACGTTCTAATCGCACCTTTATGGAATTGAAATAATCTATCTCCCCTCGTCCTGCTACAAGATGTATGTTCTAATCGCACCTTTATGGAATTGAAATATACGTTCTGCCCATTGATACGTATGTGGTTGATGGTTCTAATCGCACCTTTATGGAATTGAAATGCTTTGGGCGCTTTCAAAGTTGACGAAAAAGAAATGTTCTAATCGCACCTTTATGGAATTGAAATTAGTTTGAATATTCTGCAAGGTAGCTGCTAAACCTGCGTTCTAATCGCACCTTTATGGAATTGAAATTTCTTAGCGTCCTGCGCATCCTGGTAACTCTTGAGTTCTAATCGCACCTTTATGGAATTGAAATGAGAGACTTCTTCTCTTGCGTAAAGCGTTGCTTGTTCTAATCGCACCTTTATGGAATTGAAATTAATGTTTGAACGATTAGCCATAATCTTATAAATTAGGTTCTAATCGCACCTTTATGGAATTGAAATTCGGATAGTCTTCGATTGAAAGAAGAGAAGGTGCAGTTCTAATCGCACCTTTATGGAATTGAAATGCAGTAAAGAAGGTAAAGACTTGGGAAGACATTCGTTCTAATCGCACCTTTATGGAATTGAAATAAAGAAACAAAAGGCTAGTGTTTTTCATAGGTATGTTCTAATCGCACCTTTATGGAATTGAAATACTGAGACATAAAATTCTTAGTCTTTTCAACCTTATGTTCTAATCGCACCTTTATGGAATTGAAATTTTCTTGATGAAGTCGGCATTGTCCTTCTCGTAGGTTCTAATCGCACCTTTATGGAATTGAAATACAGTCTGCAAATTAGCTTGAGCAACACGCGCATGTTCTAATCGCACCTTTATGGAATTGAAATTACTGTAGAAATCTCCTTTAAGTCTTACTTTAACATAGTTCTAATCGCACCTTTATGGAATTGAAATTCAAGGAAGATGAAAACTTGTGGTACATCAATAATAATGTCCTGAGTCCACTTTAAAAAGGGGCATATTTTGAAGTGGACTCAAGATTATCCTTAGCATCTTGTTTAGATAAAAATGCTATTTTTAGTTATTGCTGTTTGATTAAACTAGGAAACTCAATCTTCACTCTCGCGCACGTATGTGCGTGAGATAAAAAATGGGGAAGAACCTGTTGGTATTCCCCATAAAACAAAAGTCGCCATAGCCTTGTGGCGCAGTCAACCACAACGAACAGTTGCTTGTACTTCATAACAAATAAGATTACTTTAACCCAAGTTTGACACTTTAGGGAAATTTGCATAATTTTTCGGGCGCACCAGTAAAATCCTGTGTCTATAATGTAGGATTATGTGACGATAGCGCTGTATCGGTACCACACGTAGCGTTGTAATCGGTACCATGCTATCACTGCAAGCGGTACCAAGATTTCAGTTCTGCTATGGCATCTGCCAAGGTAGGATCACCTATGTAATCATACCATTTGGCAATGGGAAGCTGCGAGGCGATAATGACGGACTTTCTCTCGTATCTCTCTTCTAGGATTTGGAGCATACTTTTGCCCGACATACTGGTATGGCACGCTATAGTTGTTCAGTAGATTGTAAAACACCTCGTCATGTAGCAGAGCGTAGGCGGCATTGTATGCCTTTTGAACGAGACCCTCGACTGGACCTTTGTCCCTGGGAGTGCGAATCCTGCAGGTTTGGAGGGATGTATCGTAGTAGACGACCCATTCCACGGCTGCATCATTGAACGCTGGCTTGTAGCGGTTCAGTACGCCACGTCCCATGTGTAGTTGCTCGCAAATGGTGCGTTGCGGTATTTTTGCCGCTAGCATTTGAAATAAACGTTTTAATTTGCTCATGTTTACATTACTTTGTGCCATATCTATACAAATTTTAAAACTCTACTGCAAAGATAGGCGGTTGTTATTATACATGAGCAGAACTTAACATCTTTTTGTACCGATTGGTGCGCTATGATGGTACCTGTTCGCCGATACTGTCAAATGAGGACAATGAGTCTTTCAGAATCTGGCGATTCTACCAAAGAAATCAGTCTTGAAGAATTGATAGACAATTTCGTAGCTGATGATTTTTCTTCCATTATCAGCAGAGAAATTAGCAAAATCAGTCTATTTTTCTTTATTTAACTCCGAAATTGAGTGGAATATCAGAGAAAATCTTTAAATTTGCATTTAAATACAATATTTTGTAAAGAATGGAAGATAGAGAACTATTACAGAAAAGTGCTCCAGAGTTCGAACGCCTCGCCTTTACGGTGTTGGCCATCGAGGCTTCAGCACAAAAAATGGGTATATCGCCGTCTGAAATGAGAAAGCGATTGGATAAGGTGGGGCTAATCAAGAGTCTCATTCAAGATTGCTATGACACTCTACATACCGAGAGCCGAGAAGCTGTGGCAAGTGATGTGGTCGAAGCTCTTAAAAATTGGGAAAGAAAAGAATAATGGAAAAGCAAATATTATATCATGGTTCAAATGTCATTGTTGAGCATCCTTTAGTAAGCATTGGAAGGAAGGACTTGGATTTCGGTCCAGGCTTCTATCTCACGCCTTTGTTTGAACAAGCTTCCAAATGGGCTGTCCGTATCAAGACCATCAGACGAGCCAAGCAAGCTATAGTGAACACCTATGAGTTCGCTATACCACAAGACTGCAAGGTAAAACGATTTGATGCTTACGATAAGGAATGGCTCGACTTCATTGTTGACAGCAGAAAAGGAAAGCAGCCTTGGAGTGGGTACGACATCATTGAAGGAGGAGTGGCTGACGACCGTGTAATTGATGCAGTAGAAGCCTATATCAATGGCTATGCAGATGTTGAACATACTCTTCGCCAGTTGGTTTATCACAAGCCCAACTATCAGATTTGCATTTTAAGCCAGGAGATAGTTGATAAGTATTTACAATTCAAATCATATGAAAGGATATAATTATGTTGGATTTCTTATTATGGAATAAAATTGCTCGTATTATAAAGCAACTAGCCGATACGTTACATATATCAACCGACAGAGCTTTACAGATATTCTATGACTCTGATGTTTGCCGTATGTTACATGACAAAGAACTTGGCTTGCATCTAATGAGTGATACATATATTGTAAATGACTTGATAGAAGAGCTAAGGAATAAGCAATAGCAAAACGATGGATAATTAGAGGAGGAAGATTATTTGTACTGTAGCGCCTTGACTGTATGTTTAGTACGGTCAAGGTGCTATCTTTATGTAATAATGTGCAAATGTGTCTCCTTCAGCTATCGCATTCGACTCCTTCAGTTATCGCATTCGACTCCTTCAGCTATCGCATTCGACTCCTTCAGTTATCGCATTCGACTCCTTCAGCTAATGCATTCGACTCCTTCAGCCACCGGATTCGACTCCTTCAGTTAATGCATTCGACTCCTTCAGCTAATGCAGCCGTCTCATTCTGCCAACTCAGCCGTATGTGTTAACTCAATGAAGTAGATGAACTCGTGAAATGAAGTGGATGATTTCTGCACAGTTGGTTGTACGCCATAACGAATAGAAATACGGCAATGGTATATACATATTATAAATAGGCTGCTATATTGTTGAATATGAGCAACAAGGAAGTAATCGTGCAAGTTACGGCAAAAAGGTTTTAGCAAACCTTTCTGCACATCTGACAGAAACATATGGAAAAGGATGGTCGGTAACAACTTTGAACAATTGCAGAAAGTTTTATTCTGCATACCGAATTTCGTGTGCAACGCATACGAAATCTACAAAAGAAGAAATCGTGTACAATGCATACGAAATTCCTAAGTTTACCCTTTCGTGGAATCATTACCAAATATTAATGCGAATAGCAAATCTCGAAGAACGCAATTTCTATGAGATTGAAGCTCAACAACAAGGTTGGGATTATCGTTGGTTACAACGCCAAGTAGGTAGTAGCCTCTATGAGCGTTTGGCACTAAGCCGTAACAAAAACGAGGTAATGCGTTTAGCTACAGAAGGACAAGTTGTTGAGAAACCCGCCGACATAATTAAGAGTCCAATATCATTGGAATTTATAGGGCTGAAGCCTGATAGTAGTTATAGCGAGTCAACTTTAGAAAATGCCATCATTGACAAAATGCAAACTTTTTTGCTTGAAATGGGAAAAGGGTTTTTGTTTGAAGCAAGACAAAAACGTTTTACGTTTGATGAAGATAATTATTATGTTGATTTGGTTCTATACAATCGTCTTCTGCAATGCTATTGCCTCATTGACCTAAAAATTGACAAGCTAACACACCAAGACCTTGGGCAAATGCAGATGTACGTCAACTACTTCGACAGATTTGTAAAACAAGATTTTGAGAAGCCTACCATTGGCATTCTTCTCTGTAAAGAAAAGAACGATGCGCTTGTAGAGTTGACATTACCAAAAGATGCCAACATCTATGCTTCTGCTTACCAGCTTTATCTTCCAGATAAGGCTTTGCTTCAAGCAAAGGTAAAAGAATGGATTGAAGAATTTGAAGAAAACGAAGAGTTAAAGAAACTTGAAAATAACAAATAATAATGGACACGAAAGCATTAAGACAAAAGATACTCGACCTTGCTATTCACGGCAAGCTCGTTCCACAAGATCCCAACGATGAGCCTGCATCGGTGCTGCTCGAACGTATCCGTGCTGAAAAGGAAAGACTCATTAAAGAGGGAAAAATTAAGAAGGGAAAAGTAGTTGCAGTCATATTCTTTTCTTTTACTAATAAATGTTATATTCCCACCATTCTTTTCCCTAATCATTTGTTCTCTCCCAAATTTACTGTACTTTTGCAGAAAGTATCTAATTAAAGATTAAAAGTGTGATTTATAATAAGGTATAGATTATGCAATACAAGAATATCATATTTGATTTGGGAAATGTCTTGGTGAAACTCAATCCGGAAGGATGCATCGGGGCTTTCAAGGCGATAGGAATGGGGGAACTGGCGAATCCGAATCCTCAGAGTGAAGGGATGAAGCTGATGAGTAAACTGGGTGTGGGAATGATTACCACCGAAGCATTCTGCGATGCAGCCCGTGAGTTGACAGGAGCAG
>ERZ773177.1204-NODE-1204-length-11622-cov-2.96196_pt1 | contig 11622 bp, 9 predicted proteins | sample MGYA00580534_ERZ773177 | MGnify/ENA primary metagenome ERZ773177 (study PRJEB29015, sample SAMEA2737872) | human gut metagenome | biome: human gut; feature: human-associated habitat; material: faeces | place: China | collected 2012 ...
TGAATGTTCTCTTCATTTTTGATCCTCCAAACAAAAAATGAGCCTTCTCCGTTTGGTATAGAAACGGAAAAAGCTCATTTATATTGTACCACGCCTGTCAAGCGGCGCAGAACTTTGGCAACGCTATGCCTCATCCTCCGCCAGCATCCGGTATCCGACGCCAAGCTCATTGATGATGTAGCGCTTTTCACCGGGCGTCACGCCCATTTTCTTGCGGATGTTCTTCATGTTGACTTGCAGCTTCTTGACGCTACCATAGTCTGAATACCCCCAGACCGAGCGGATGATGGCGGCATACGTCAGCACCTTTCCCGCATGGACGGAGAGAAACGCCATGATGTTGTACTCCGTCTGAGTCAGGTCAATCTCCTCTTTGCCAACAAAGACCTGCCGCGTATCATAGTCGATCAGCAGATCCTGAAGGTGGAATTTTCCGCCGGGGGAGCTTTCTTCCTCTTCACTGTGCCGATGACTGCGGAGAACGGCGCGGATACGGGCCAGCAATTCCTCCGTGCCAAAGGGCTTGGTGATATAATCATTCGCCCCCAGATCCAGGGCTTCCACCTTATCCCGCTCGTTGGAACGGGCGGAGAGCACAATGATGGGCACGGTGTCCGATTCCCGGACTTTCTGAATCAAGTCCAAACCATCCCGATCCGGCAGGCCGAGATCCAGAACGATGAGATCCGGACGATGGGAGGCGTACATCATTATGCCGAGCGCACAGGTCTCCGCGCAGAGCACCTGATAGTCGCTGGTTTCCAGATTGGCTTTGATAAAGCTTCGGATGTTGGCCTCGTCCTCTACGATCAGGATCTTGTACTTGTTATTGCCCATCGTCCTCACCCCCTCTTTCCAGCGCAAAGCGGAATACCGCACCGCCGCCCTTTCTGTTTTCTGCGGTAATGTCACTGCCGTGCGCTTTGACGATGGCAACGCACACAGATAGCCCGATCCCCATATTGCTGCGTGTCCCGTCCACCGGCGCGGCGGACTTTTCATAGCTCCCGCTGAAAATCTTTTGGAGCGCATCCTCCGGAATGCCGCAGCCGTTGTCGGCGACCTCAAATACCGCCTTGTCTCCCACGAGAGAAACGGAAAGCATCAGCTCCGTCATGCCTTTTGCATGGAATACAGCGTTTTCCAGAAGATTCAGCAGCACTTGCTCGATGAGAAGCGAGTCCATGGGAATATCCACAAACTCGTCCGGTATCTGCGTGATGACCTTCTGGTTCGGATGCTTTTTGGAAAACTTCATGAGAACCGAGTCGATCAGCTCATCCAGAACAGTCGGCGTCTTCACAACCTCGACCTTTGCACCGTCGATCCTTGTGACGGACAGGAGATTTTCGACCATGCGGATGAGCCACTCGCTGTCCTCCTGAATTTCTCCCAACAGCTTGAGCTGCTGCTCCTTTGGCAGCGCGTCATACTTGGAGATCAGCGTGGAGGATGACCCGTATATGGAGGTGAGGGGCGTGCGCAGATCATGGGAGATTGCCCGCAGCAGATTGCCCCGCATTCTCTCCTTTTCATTTTCTGAGCGCAGCTTCTCCTGATCGCGGATGCGAATGTTCAGAGTACTGGTGGAAACGGCGACGATGAGCATGATGACGGCGGACAGGATACTTTCCTCCACAAAAAAGTCGAAGGCATAATAGGGATAGGTGAAGGCGAAATTCACCGCAAACACACTGACGATAGCCGAAGTGATGCCATAGCAATACCCATGCGTTTTCAGCGAGATCAGAAACACGCCGAACACAAAGATCATGGGCACCAGCGTCTGCGTGGTAAAGAGCTTCTGAATCAGCAAATTGACGGCAAAGGCGCTGCCAAAAATAATGATTGAAAATAAAATATCCTTTTGTCGTTGACGGTTCTTCATCATGTTTCTCCTGTACGATACTGCGACATTATTATACCGCAGAAACGGAAACGCTTCAAGATTTCTCACAGGGGGATATTGCGCCGCACTTGTTTCTTTACCGAATCTACACCGGAGAAATGCTATGATGTAAGCACATAGCAAAAAGGAGGAAGAAAACCGTGGAAAACGACAGTAGCGACAACAACGGTAACCGCTCTTATATGGTCTGTTCGTATGTGGCATATCTATGCCCTTTGCTGCGGTATCGGGTATAGGCGTGTCTTTTTTGCTTGGTACGATAATACGAACAGAACATAAAGGAGTTTTATATGAGTTATTCTATTGCATCTTTGCTGCTGATACAGATTATTTTGATTGCATTAAATGCCGTGTTCGCCAGTGCAGAGCTGGCTGTATTGTCTGTAAACGAATCGAGAATCAATCGCCTTGCCGAACAGGGAAGCAAAAAAGCAAGGCGATTGAGAAAGCTCACAAAAGAACCGGCGAAATTTCTGTCTACAATTCAAATTGCTATTACATTGTCCGGTTTTCTTGGCAGTGCATTTGCAGCCGATGGCTTTTCAGACCCGCTTGTTGATTGGCTTATCGGTCTCGGCGTGACGCTGCCCCGAAACACGCTGGATACTTTGTCCGTAATTTTTATTACGCTTGTTCTTTCTTACTTCACGCTGATTTTTGGAGAATTGGTTCCCAAGCGAATTGCCATGAAAAAAGCGGAGGCATTGTCGCTTAAGGTGTCGGGTATTGTCAGCGGAATCTCGATCCTGTTTAAGCCGATTGTGTGGCTGCTATCCGTTTCAACAAATGCCGTGCTGAAAATGCTTGGTGTCGATCCTGATGAATCAGAGACACATATTTGCGAAGAAGATATACGTATGATGGTTGAAACAGGTGGTGAAACCGGGGCGATAGATAAAGATGAGCAGAATTTTATACAAAACGTGTTCAAGTTTGACGACCTGTCGGCCAGAGAAATCCTTACGCATCGCACAGACCTGATCATGCTTTGGTTGGAGGATACAGACGACACATGGGAGAAAATCATATGCAGCAGCAACTTTTCACGGTATCCCGTTTGTGACGGCTCCCCTGACAAAGTTGTGGGCGTGCTGAATGCAAAGGTTTATCTGAGAGAAAAGGACAGAAGTCGGGAGAAGGTTATGCGTTCAGCGCTGGAACTGGCCTACTTTGTACCGGAAACGGTGAAAGCCGATGTTCTATTTCGGAACATGAAGCAGACGCATACTACATTTGCTTTTGTTTTGGACGAATATGGCGGTCTGACCGGCATTGTTACAATGCATGATTTGATTGAAGAACTGGTCGGTGAAATTTGGGACGAACATGACGAGGTGGAAGAAGATTTTGAAAAGCTGGACGAGAATACCTACCGCGTGGACTGCTCCGTCAGCTTGGAGGATTTTATGGAATTCTTTGATGTCAAGCTGGAATCGGACAGCGTTTCCGTTGGCGGATGGGTCATGGAGCAGCTCAATAGAGCCCCCATCAAGGGAGACTCCATCACCGCACAAAATTTGGAGATCACAGTCTCCGGGCTGAGCGCATATCGGGTATCCTCTGTCACAGTCAGGCGATGCGGCGTATGTTTGGCCTGCGCACAATAAATCCATCGCACGATTCACAAGGAGTGAGGAAGATGTCAGAAGAAATGGTTTGCAGAAAGCGTCGTCTTTCGTCTTTTCAGATCATCATATTGGGCTTTGCAGGGGTGATCCTGCTGGGCGCGCTGCTGCTGATGCTGCCAATTTCTGCGACAGCTCGGTGTGTAACGCCGTTCAATGAAGCGCTGTTTACCGCGACCTCCGCTGTTTGTGTAACGGGTCTTGTGGTGCAGGATACCGGCAGCTATTGGTCGGCCTTTGGTCAAGCGGTGATCCTGACGCTGATTCAGATAGGCGGGCTTGGTGTTGTCACCGTGGCGGCATCGTTTGCACTGCTGTCCGGGCGAAGGATCTCTCTGATGCAGCGCAGCACCATGCAGGACGCCATCTCAGCGCCGAAGGTAGGAGGGATCGTCCGGCTGACACGGTTCATCCTGCGGGGAACACTTTTGATCGAACTGATCGGTGCGCTTGCCATGCTGCCGGTGTTTTGCCGCGACTATGGATGGCACGGGATCTGGTTGGCGGTATTTCACTCCATCTCCGCCTTTTGCAACGCAGGGTTTGACATTCTGGGAACAAACAACAACTTGTATCCGTCCCTTACCGGTTACGTCCAAAATCCGGTGATCAATATCACGATCATGCTGCTGATCATAACCGGCGGCATCGGATTCTTAACGTGGGATGACATTTGCGAAAACAAGCTGCACATCCACCGTTATCGAATGCAGAGCAAGGTCATTCTCGTTACAACACTCGTGCTGATCGTCCTTCCGGCACTGTTTTTCTTCTTTGTGGACTTTGATGCCCTTCCCCGCGGAGAGCGGGTTCAGGCAGCCTTGTTCCAATCGGTCACGCCGAGAACGGCGGGCTTCAACACGGTAAATCTATCCGCGATGTCCGGTGCGTCGCAGGGCATGATGATTCTTCTGATGCTCATTGGCGGTTCTCCCGGCTCCACGGCAGGCGGCATGAAAACCACCACGCTGGCAGTTCTGCTTGCCAATGCTGCCGCAACCTTCCGTCAGCGGGACAGCGCCCAATTCTTTGGGCGCAGAGTCGATTGCGGTGCCGTCAAAACCGCTGCGACCATTCTGACGATGTACCTTGCGCTGTTCTTTGGGGGAGCCGTCTTTATCAGCGTGTATGAGAATCTTCCGCTGTCCCCCTGCCTATATGAAACCGCGTCGGCGGTGGGCACCGTGGGACTGACTCTGGGTATTACGCCGCAGCTGCACATTCCCTCGCAGGCGGTATTGATCGCGCTGATGTATCTGGGCAGGGTCGGCGGACTGACGCTCATTTATGCGGCGGTGTCCAGCAAAAAAAGCGGCAATGCAAAGCTGCCGCAGGAAAGAATTACGATTGGATAAGTAAAGGAGTTGTCTATCCCATGAAAAATGTTTTATTGATTGGAGCAGGTCGCTTTGGGCGGCATATCGCCATGCAGCTTTCTCAACTGGGGCATCAGGTCATGGCAGTTGATACCAACGAGGAGCGAATCAACGATGTGCTTCCGTTTGTCACCAACGCACAGATCGGCGACAGCACCAATGCGGAGTTCCTGCGTTCGCTCGGCATCGGGAATTTTGATGTTTGCTTTATGACCATCAGCGGCAACTTCCAGAACTCGCTGGAAACCACCTCGCTGCTGAAAGAGCTGGGCGCAAAATGCGTGGTATCCCGCGCCGAACGCGACGTGCAGGCGAAGTTTCTGCTCCGCAACGGCGCAGATAACGTGGTCTATCCCGAAAAGCAGATGGCAAAATGGGCAGCGATTCGATTCACTGCCGACCATATTTTTGACTATATAGAGATCGACGAGCAGCACGCCATCTTTGAAGTTCAGGTGCCAGAGGCGTGGGTCGGGAAAAGCGTTGGAGAACTGGATGTTCGCCGAAAGTTCGGCATCAATATCCTCGGCATCAAGTGTGCAGGAAAAACGGATGTTTCCGTTACGCCGGACACTGTATTGTCCGATGACATAACGATTCTGACAATGGGTGAGTATAAAGCGCTGCAAAAGTGCTTTCGGATTTGAATGGGCCTGTGCACAATAGTGGAAAGGAAGAAACATGGCGAAGAAACCGCAAAACACAGCCGGTAACAGAAATGAGGATTCCGCGCCGCAGGAACGCAAATGGCCGGACAAGGCGATTATTCGTTACATTATCCGCGCATTGGTGCTGCTGATTGTATTTGCGTGGGCACTGGTAAACCTTGACGCTGTTTTGCGTTTTCTCGGCAAGGTGCTTGCGCTGTTCACGCCATTTCTGATCGGCGGCGCAATTGCGTTTTTGATTAACATAGTCCTTCGACCGTTGGAATGCTGCTGGAACAAGGTGTGCCGAAGGGCTCCTGAAAAGCTGACCCGCCCTGTGTGCCTGAGCGCAAGCACCGTGCTCGTTCTTGGGATTCTGTTTGCTGTGGTGTTTATGATGATCCCCAGCCTGCGGGAGTCCGGCGACGAGTTTATTCAAAACATTCCGGCCTATGTGGAGGAAATCGGGCGGTGGTGGACAGGCGTTGTCCGGTTTGCTGCAAAATATAACATTGTCCTGCCCGAATACGCCATAGACTCCGACCTGTTGATCGAGAAGGTCACCGCCTTGATCAGCGATGAGGGAAGCGGCATCCTCACCGTGACGTGGGGCGCGGCAACCTCTGTCCTGTCGGCTTTGGTGGATGTTCTCTTGGGACTTGTCTTTGCGCTGTATCTGCTTGCAAAGAAGGAAGTCGTCGCGGCACATTTGAAAAAACTCATTGTGACAGTCCTTCCGCAAAAGAAGGCACAGCGGCTTCTGAGTATTGCCTTTCTGACCAACCAAACCTTTACAAATTTTGTCAGCGGACAGCTTACCGAAGCGGTCATCATCGGCGTTCTGTGCTTCTTTGGAATGCTGATCCTTGGGATTCCGTATGCTGGTGCGGTCTCCGCGTTTGTGGCCGTTACTGCGCTGGTACCGATTTTTGGCGCATGGATTGGCGGCGGTCTTGGCGCGTTTTTGATCCTGCTGGCAGAACCCGGCAAGGCTCTGTGGTTCATTCTCTTTCTGCTCATTTTGCAGCAGGTGGAGAGCAATCTGATTTATCCCAAGGTGGTCGGCAAGTCCGTTGGGCTTCCCGGACTGCTTGTGCTGATGGCTGTTACAATCGGCGGCGAAGCATTCGGCGTCTTAGGGATGCTGTTCAGCGTACCCGTCTGTGCTGTGTTGTACAGTCTTTATCTGGAGTTCATGAAGAAAGCAAGCACCAACCACTGAATGATTCATGATCGGCTGCCTCCTGAATATAAGGCTGCGAGCCAAATGCAAAGGGCTTGGGATTATCCCAAAATCGCCACGTGTCCGGACAGCGGCTGTGCTTGCTATTCTCCCAAATCTCAGTTTCCCCATCCCCGCGCTGCGCTTTTCCTTCGGCGTGATCTGTGGTATACTGTAGGAAAATCACCAAAGGGAGGGCTGCGTATGGCAGAGAGACGCGTATTTGCCGGTTACTACAAGCGCTACGACGGCAAGCCGATTTTCGTCATCCGGGTGCTCAAGGACATCGACACCGGCGAGGCCATCGTGGTCTGCAAGGATGCCAGCTTTTCCCGTGAGGACAACGAACATTACTACCTCATCCGCTACGCCTCCTTCTGCGAGCAGGTCGAAGTCGATGGTGTACTGCGGGATAAATACGTCCGTCAGACCCGGCGCGAGATCGACGAAGGCACCGTCCGCGAGGTGTATGAGGATGGCTTTCCGGAGCCTAAGAGCAAGCCCTTCACTTATGTTGATGACGGGTACGCGGAGCGCACCATCCGTTGCAGCAGAACCTACTATGAATACGCCGACCTCTTCCGGAAACGCTTTTCCGAGGGGCTGTCCATCCGCAAAGCAGCGGATGCCATGCAGCAGAATCGCGGCGTGGTCGAGCGGCGGCAGGCCGCGCTCTATCGGGCGTTCGCCCAGCTTTTGCAGCAGCGGGATGAGGCAGATGGTGTCTGTCGGCTGATGCAGAAAACTGAATACGATCAAAGGGATATAGAGGATTTGCTCGAATAACTGATGCAAATCCAAGCGCTTGTCGTAGTGGCAGGCGCTTCTTTTTTTGCCCTTGTTATGACAAAACCGTGACGCCCCGCATCATTTTGTCCGTTGGAAAGTAGAAAGGGCAATTTGGAGCAGCGCACAGAATTTATTTCACCGACCTCGAAACTTTTTTGAGAAATCTGGGACAAAACCGGTCTCTGATTCACTTAGCTAAGTAGAGGGAGGATCAGGGGCAAGAAAAGTTTTTTGAAAAAGGGTGCTAAGTTTTTGAGAAAAAATGTCCGTTGGTTATATAGAGGACCTTCTGCACGACCAAAATTTTTTCGCGCCACCTGACAAACGATCAAAAATTGTCTGCGGGATGGAGAAAGGGAAACCAATCCATCCAAGCCGCCCTTCAAACAAAGTTTTTCAAAATCGAAAGAAGAATCACAATGAACATCATGCACTACGATTATTCCGACAAGACCACCGTCCCCACGGAGCTGCTGCAAGACCCCTATCTCTCTGTCGATACCAAGGGTCTGGCCGCAATCCTCTGTTCCTTCGGCAAAGAAGCCTTTGAGCTGTCCGAACTGAACAAACTGCTGAAAGATAACATTTCGGATGAGCGAATCTTCCGCACGCTCATGGAGCTTTACGATATGTGCTATCTGGACGTTTGGGAAGAGGGAGATAACAGACACCTGATGCTGAGGGGGATGTAAGTCATGCCGGACCGCACGCGACCCATCCGCAAAGAAATCTGCCTCAACGAGCAGGAGTTGAATCTCATTCAGCACAAGATGCGGCAGTTGGGGACGCACAACTTCGGGGTTTACGCCCGGAAAATGCTGCTCGACGGGTACATCATCAAGGTCGATTACACCGAGCAGAAAAAGTTAACTGCCGCCGTCAGCCGCGTCACCTCGAACGTCAACCAGATTTGCCGCCGCATCAACAGCACCGGGCGCTGCTACGAGGATGACGTTGCCGAGCTGAAAGCGCGGCAAGCCGAGATCTGGGAGCTGCTGCTGGACAGGGCAAGCATTTCCCGGCAGAACGGCTACGTCGAGCCGGACGGCACCATCCGGCTGTACTTCACCTTGGAGCAGGCGCAGACAAAGCTCCACCGCAGCCGCCAGAGCGCCACACGAATCTTCCGGGAACTGGAGTACAGCGGCTTGATCGTTCGGCGCAAGCAGGGCTTTGCCAATACTAATGATTGTGCGAAGAGGGATAAAATCCGTTCAACTTGAAGTATACCTTGTTTCACTGGGACACAATCTTTATAAATTCCACAACAAACAGATGAAAATAAAATCAGCTGCACAGATTTGAAAATCAACAAATTTATGGGGTAAGGGGGAAATGCGCTTTTAGAGACTACTTCGTTTATAATTTTTTAGTCTAAAAGAGCGTGTAAAAAATGATTTCTCATTTTTTCACACGCCCTATTTTTACCATATGCTTTTATTTTCTGCTCTCCGCCAGTTCCCCAAGCTTCCCCAGCAATTCCTTCGCCTTCTCCATCATCGGCTCGCAATCCTTATGCTTCTTTCCTTTATCCTGATAGAACAGCACCGGCTTCTCTCCCTGGGCAAAGCGTAACGCAGTCTTATACTCGGCAATAAGCGCCGGGATCCCGGTGACATCGAGCTTTGCCTTCGGGTAGAGTTCGATGCGGATCTCCTGGGTGTTGATATCCACCTCGGTCACATAGGCGCGGTGGGCCATAGCTTTTAATTCCGCTACACGCAGCAGGTTATCCACAGATTTCGGAATATCGCCGAAGCGGTCGATCAGCTCATCCTGCATATCCATATACTCGTCGTCCGTCTCGATGGCGGAAATTCTCTTGTATACATCAAGCTTCAGATACTCATTCTTGATATATCCGTCCGGAATAAACGCGTCGATATCGCAATCCACCACAGTCTCAAAGGTCTCTTCCTCTTCCTGTCCGCCCTTTAAGGCAATAACAGCCTCGTTGAGCATCTTGCAGTAAAGGTCATATCCGACTGCCTCCATGTGTCCATGCTGTTCCGCTCCGAGAATATTTCCCGCGCCGCGGATCTCAAGATCACGCATCGCGATCTTGATCCCGGATCCCAGCTCCGTGAACTCCCGGATCGCCTGAAGACGTTTTTCCGCGTCCTCCTTTAACATCTTATCCCGTTTATACATCAGGAACGCATAGGAGGTCCGGTTGGACCGTCCGATCCGCCCCCGGATCTGGTAGAGCTGGGAAAGTCCCAGACGATCCGCGTCCTGAATGATCATCGTGTTGGCATTCGGAATATCCAGCCCCGTCTCGATGATCGTTGTAGACACGAGAACATCAATATCGCCGTTGATGAAATCCAGCATGATCTTCTCAAGCTGATGCTCATTCATCTGACCATGGGCAAAGGCCACATTCGCGTCGGGCACGAGAGACGCCACATGGTTTGCCACCTCGTCGATGTTATTGACACGGTTGTATACATAGTACACCTGCCCGCCGCGCCCTAATTCTCTGTGGATCGCCTCACGGATCATCTCGTCGTTGTACTCCATGACATAGGTCTGGATCGGAACACGGTCCACCGGCGGTTCCTCTAGAACACTCATGTCACGGATCCCGATAAGGCTCATATGCAGAGTCCGCGGGATCGGCGTCGCTGTCAGGGTCAGAACGTCCACGTTCTGCTTCATCTGCTTGATCTTCTCTTTGTGGGTCACACCGAACCGCTGCTCCTCATCGACGATCAGAAGTCCAAGGTTCTTAAACTGTACATCCTTTGACAGGACTCTGTGTGTGCCGACAATAATATCCACATACCCCTTTTTCAGTCCTTCTACTGTCTTCTTCATCTCTCCCGGTGTCCGGAAGCGCGACATCATGTCCACCCGCACCGGAAAATCCTTCATTCTCTGGACAAAGGTATTGTAGATCTGCTGCGCGAGGATCGTTGTCGGGACCAGATAGACCACCTGCTTTTCTTCCTGTACGGCTTTAAAAGCTGCCCGGAGCGCAATCTCCGTCTTTCCGTATCCCACATCTCCACAGATCAGGCGATCCATGATTTTGTTGCTCTCCATGTCCCGCTTCGTATCATCGATGGCGGTAAGCTGGTCGTCCGTCTCATCATAGGGGAACATCTCCTCGAATTCCTTCTGCCACACCGTATCCGGTCCGTACTGAAATCCCTCCGCGTCCTGACGCGCCGCATAGAGCTCCACAAGCTCCTTTGCGATCTCCCGGACTGCCGTGCGGACCTTTGTCTTCGTCTTCGTCCACTCAGTCCCGCCAAGCTTATTTAACTTCGGGACCTTTGCGTCAGCCCCGGCATACTTCTGGATTCCCTCCAGACGGGTCGCCGGAAGATAGAGGTTTCCGCCGTCACCGTACTCGACCTTGATATAGTCCTTGATGACATGATCCTGCTCGATCTTCTCGATTCCCTTGTAGATGCCGAGACCATGGCTCTCATGCACCACGTAGTCGCCGACAGAAAGTTCGGAGAAGCTGCTGATCTTCTTTCCCTCGTAATTGTACTTTTTCCGCTTCTTCTTCCGTTTTTCCACGCCGAACATGTCGCCCTCGGTGATGACGACGAACTTGATCAGCGGGTACTCAAAGCCCTTATGGAGTTTTCCGTAGGTGACCATGATCTCCCCCGGAGCGACCGGCTGTCCCGGGTCTTCCGGACAGAACGCCCGCAGGTCATACTCCCTTAGATCCCCCGCAAGACGGCTCGCTCTGGTCCTCGACGCAGAGAGGAGAACAACGCGGTATCCGTCCTTCTTCCATCTCGTCAGGTCCTTGATCAGGATCTCGAAGCTGTTCTGGTAGGAATTTAAGTTCTTTCCGGTCAGGCTGTACTTCGCCTTCGGAGTCATGCCGGGGAGTCTCTGGTCAAGTCCGGTCATGAAGATCGTGTGCGGCGTGTGCGCGTCCGCCAGGATCGTTTTCGATGAAAACAGGAGGTCCGCCTGCCCCGGCAGGATATAGCCCTGTTCCAGGCGATGGGACATGCTCTCCCGGAATTCCGTCTCCACGGTCTCCGCTTTTTCCTTCATCCGCTGGGGCTCATCTAAAATTAAT